>ERZ772885.35-NODE-35-length-100308-cov-15.140894_pt1 | contig 100308 bp, 103 predicted proteins | sample MGYA00580580_ERZ772885 | MGnify/ENA primary metagenome ERZ772885 (study PRJEB29015, sample SAMEA2737673) | human gut metagenome | biome: human gut; feature: human-associated habitat; material: faeces | place: China | collected 2012 ...
TTCTTTAATGCACATCATCTTTCCTCCTTATATAAATTTTTTATATTAAGGTTTTATACAACGCTTTTTGTTTATATTGTTTATCATATTTATAAGGAGTTTTTCTGATGTTATTGTACCATGTTATCAAAGACAATTTGTCTCAAATTTGTGTCAAATTTGTGCGTTTTCTAACCCTGTCGATTTAATTTTTATCTATCATTATTTTAGCTTTCCTCTTTTTCTTCTTCAATGGACGTTTAGTCCAAAAAAAATGATATGAAATCAATTCATATCATTAACTTATTTTCATTTCTTTTTTTAAAGAACATCTTAATAAAACAATCGTTATCACAAACGCTGAAAAATCTGCAATCGGTACTGCCATAAAAATACCATCTAAACCAAAGATTGTTGATAAAATAAGAATACATGGAATTAAAATAATTACTTGTCTTAAAAGATTTAATACACTTGAAATCTTAATTTTACCAATTGCTTGAAAATAGTTAGCACACATAATTTGTGCGCCGATGACTGGTAAACAAATAAACCAAATATGCAAAGCATGACTACATAAAGCAACAACATCTTCTTCATTATTAAATAGATAAACAATATTTTTAGTAAAAAACTGTACCGCAATAAATCCGATACCAGCAATAACCGTTGCTCCAACAATTGCATATTTTAAAGTTTCTTTGACACGGTCTATCTTTCTTGCTCCAAAGTTATACGAAATCAATGGTTGTTGTCCTTGCATCAATCCCGTAATTGGCATAAGAATCAATGTTTGAATACTTGTAACAATACCAATAGCACTAAGAGCTAAATCTCCACCATATTTAACAAGAGAAGCATTGAGAATAATATTTAAAACACTATTCGACATTTGCATTAAAAATGCTGGAATTCCTGTTTGAATAATTTGTTTTGAAACAGAGAATTTAAGTTTTAATAAAGACATATTTAAAGTAATAAGCGTTCTTTTGCCAAATAAGAAGGCAAGTTGCCAAAGAGCACTTAAAAGTTGCCCTCCAATTGTTGCAAGAGCAGCACCTTCCATTCCCATATGAAAAATACAAATTAAAATATAATCAAATAAAATATTAAAACCAGCTCCTATCAATTGAGAAATCATCGCATTTTTAGGATTTCCTTGTGCTCTAGAAAAGTTATTTCCAGCCATTGCCACACATTGAAAAACTGCTCCGTATAAAATAATACTTAAATAACTTTCTGCATATGGAAGTACGGTTTTAGAAGCACCTAATACTTTTAACATTGGATCAAGAAATAAGTTTCCTAAGATCATGAAAATCAATCCTAAAATAATCGTAAGTGTCAATCCATTTCCCATATACATTCCTGCATCTTCTTTTTTACCTTGTCCTAAGGCGATGGAAAAACGTGTAGCGCCACCCATACCAATCATTAAAGAAATAGCCATTAAAACAAGTGTTACAGGATAGCATATACTAATTCCCGCTAAGCCAACAGATCCAAGTTCAGGAGCATTGCCAATAAACATACGATCGACAATATTATAGATGGCATTAACCAACATCCCAATAATCGCAGGTATCGAAAATTCTACAAGAAGAGGTAGAATTTTTTTGGTTCCCATTTTATCACTTTTATTCATCTTTTCCCTCCAAATTTTTTTTCATCTTTAATAATAATTCTTCTAATTGTTTTTGTTGGTTTTCATCAATTCCCTCCAACATTTCATTTGCTGTTTGTAAAACAATTTGTTTAATAGAAGGATAAAGTTTTTTTCCTTCATCCGTTAAAACAATATGTTGATTTCTTTTATCATCTTCACATCTTGTTTTAACAATTAATCCTTTTTCTTCTAATGTCTTTAAAATGCGTGTGACGGCACTTTTATCAATTTGTAATCTTTTATTTAAATCATCTTGTTTAATACAGTTTTCTTCATGGATAATTTTAAGAGTAATCGCTTGTCCATGAGATAAACCAAGTGCTTTTAAATAACCATTCATATAACTATTTTTTTGATTATGTACTGTAGAAATTAAACGTGCTAGATTCATAGTCCCTCCTACCGTTGACATATCAACGATAAATGATTTTCTATTTTTTGTCAAGAAAAAAAGCCCACTTCTCAATTGAGTAGTGGACTATAAAATATACTTTTAATAAGCTTTTGCAAAGTAAACTACTTTTTTAGCTGGTTTTCCACAGATTGGACAAACATCACCAAATGGTTCTTCATCTTCTTTAATACATCTTGATGTGGCACCTGTGTCTTCTTTAATTTTTGCTTCACAAGCATCATCTTCACACCACATCATACGAATATATCCTGCTTTTGTTTCTAGAATTTCTTTAAATTCATCATAAGTATGTGCTGTTCTAATATTTTCATCTCTAAATTTTAAAGCCTTTGCATACATTTCATCATGAATTTGATCTAATAAAGTATGAATTTTTGAACCTAAATCATCGCCTAAAGCATAAGTTTTTTTAGAACCATCTAATCTTTTAGCGATAACACATTGTCCTTTTTCAATGTCCTTAGGACCAATTTCAAGTCTTACAGGAATTCCTCTCATTTCAGCATCCGCAAATTTATAACCTGGTGTTTTATCACTTGCATCTACTTTAACACGTAATCCAGCTGCTTTTAATTGTGCTTCTAATTCGTAAGCTTTATCTAAAACCCCTTCTTTATGTTGCATAACTGGAACAATCATAACTTGAATTGGTGCCACTCTTGGTGGTAATACAAGTCCATTATCATCCCCATGAACCATAATAATTGCACCTAATAAACGTGTTGATGCTCCCCAAGAAGTTTGATAAACATATTCTTGTTTATTATCTTTATTTAAGAATTTAACATCAAATGCTTTGGCGAATCCTTGACCAAAATAATGTGATGTTCCTGATTGTAAAGCTTTTCCGTCATGCATTAAAGCTTCCATTGTATATGTTTCTTCAGCCCCTGCAAATTTTTCACTTTCAGTTTTACGTCCAGTAACCATTGGAATTGCAAGTAGATCTTGTGCTGTTGAACGATACACTTCTAACATTTGTAAAGTTTCTTTTCTTGCTTCTTCTTCTGTTGCATGAATTGTATGACCTTCTTGCCATAAGAATTCAGAACCGCGTAAAAATGGTCTTGTTGTCTTTTCCCAACGAACAACGGAACACCATTGATTATATAATTTTGGTAAATCACGATAAGAATTTACAATTTTTGCATAGTGTTCACAAAATAAAGTTTCTGATGTTGGACGAATCACTAAGTTTTCTTCTAAATCATCCAATCCACCTTTTGTAACAACTGCACATTCTGGCGCAAATCCTTCTACGTGATCAGCTTCTTTTTGTAATAAAGATTGAGGGATCAACATCGGCATATAAACATTTTCATGTCCTAATTCTTTAAATTTTTTATCCATATGTTTTTGAATTTGTTCCCACATTGCATAACCATATGGACGATAAATAATAAATCCTTTCACACCGCTATAATCCATTAATTCCGCTTTACGACATACATCTGTATACCACTTAGCAAAGTCAACATCTCTAGCTGTAATTGCATCATTTTTCTTGTTATTTGCCATCTTTTTTGCCTCCTCATAAATGCTTTTCTATTTTACTATAGAAACGTCAAACACGCAAGGTTATCTCACATGAATCACGCTTTGTTTTTGTTTTCTATCTACAATAATTTGACGATCAATGCGATCTTTCAGTTCACTAACATGCGAAATAATCCCAATAAGCTTATTATCTTGATGAAGTTCCATCAAACAATTCATTGCCTGATCTAATGATTGGCTATCTAAAGAACCAAATCCTTCATCAATAAAGAGCGTATTGAGTTCAATACCTCCCGCATATTCTTGAATCATTCTTGAAAGACCTAAAGCAAGTGATAAAGCCGCTTTAAAAGATTCTCCCCCTGAAAGTGTCTTAATTCCTCTAAGTTGTCCACTTTCTTGGTCAAATACATCTAATTCTAAACCTTGTTGCTTTCTTCCTTTTTCTGCTTCATCTTTACGAATCAATTGATATCTTCCTTGTGTCAATTGTTTAAAAATACGATTCGCATAAAGCAACATATGTTCAAAATACGTCGCTAAAACATATCTTTCTAAAGAAACACGTGCTGCATTTTTACCACTTGAAAGATTATAAAGATCTAAATATCTTTGATAAATTTCTTCATCTTTTTCAAGTTTTTTATTAATGGTTTCAATTTGATGAATCAATTTTTCTTTAAGTGTAAAGTTGATTTTTTCTTGTTCATAGATTTCTTGATTTTGTTTAAGTTTTTCCTGTAATTCAATAAGTTGTTTTTCTAAAGAAGAAAAATCTATTTCTTTTGTGTCTTTCACTTCGTCTTCTAAAGAAGTGATTTGTTGCTTCAATGAATTAAGGGTCATTTGATAATCTTGATAACTTTTTTCCTTTTGACTAAGTTGATCAAGTTCTTCTTTTAAATGAAGAAATTCTTCTTCATCTTTAAAAGATTTTAGATGTTCTTGATAATTTTTATTAAATAAATCCAGTTGCTTTTGTTCTAAAGAAACATGTTGTTGATCACTTTTAATTTGGGTTTGTAATTGAATAGATAAATCTTTATACTTTGTATATTTATTTTGAAGATCTTCTACTTCTTTTATTTTTTCTTGATAACTTCTTTCAAATTCTAGTAGCTGATCTTGAAGTTGACTCATTTCATAAACTTTTTTGGTATCATCAAGTTTTCCAGAAAGCTGATGGATTTGTATTTGAAGCTGTTCAAGTTGATGTTTTTGTTTTTCTTCCTTTTGAAGATAAACAACCATATCTTTTTGTGAAAGTTCAACACTCTTTTTAAGCTTTTGAATATATTTGAGCTCATCTTGATATTGAAGATATTTTTTCTTCATTTCCTTTTCATCTTTAGAGATAACATCTAAAGCTTTAATAAAACTTTCTTTATCCACATCTTCTATTTCTAATTCAGTAGAAAGTTGTTTGATTTGTTGCTGTTTCATCTCTATTTTTTGTTTTTGTAGAAGAAGCTGTTGTACATGTTCTTGAAGTTTGTTTTCAAAGCGTGTTACAACTTTCTTTTGTTGATCCAATTTTTCTTTAGAAATATCTTCTTTTTCAAGTAAAGCAGGATGAGGATGATGCAAGGAACCACAAATAGGGCAAGGTTCATTGTCTTTTAATTGACTTGCAAAGATTCCTGCTTGTTTTCTGAAATAGAGTTTTTCTAATTGTTGGTAATGTTTTCTTTGATTATCTACTTCTTTTTCAAGATGAACATATTCTTCTTGTAAATCACTTCTTTTTTCTATAGCTTGTAAGAGTTCATCATAGTATTGAGAGAGTTGATGTATTTTAATTTTTTGATTATTTATTTTTTGATAATCTTGTTGTAGTAATTTACATGTTGTTTCGATTTGTTTTTCACTTTGAATCGTTTCTAAGTCTCTTTCAATGGATGTTTGTAGTTTTTCTTTTTTTTGGTTGAACAACGTATTTTCTTTTTTGAGTTGATGATATGTTTGTTTTAATTCTTGTAAGTTTTGATAATAGTGCTGATATTGTAAGACAGCTTCAATTAATTGTTTTTGTTCTTGGATTTGTTTAAAAAGTTGTTGATTTTCTTGTTGTTTTAAAGACAATGTTTGATATTTTTGTTCAAGAACTTGACTCTCTTTTTCTAATGTTTGATATTTTTGTAACGTTTCTTCCCGTTTGTTTTTCATTTGATTGATTTTTGCTTCTTGTTGTTTTAAAGAAAGATAGTCATAATTTGTTTCTTTAGCTTTTTTAAGTAATTGAATTTTTTTAAAGAGCTTTTGATAATCTTTTTCTTGTAAAATTAAGTCTTGATAACGTTTTTTGTTTTCTTTTAAATTTTGTAAACGTTGATTTTGAAGATGATAAAGTTGTATTTGTTGGTTAAGTTCTTCTTTTTGTTTTTCTTGTTTTTGAATTCTTGTTTCCAGTTCTTGAATTATTTTTCTTTTTCGCTCAAGATAGACATCTCCATCTTCTTCGATATTTAATTCTTCTTGATAATCTTTTCTTTTATTAAGTAATAAAGAGTATTGATCTTGATATGTTTTTAAACGTTCTTTTAGCTTTTCTTCGATTCTTTGATAAACTTCACTATGAAATAACTCTCTTAATACTTTTTCTCTTTCATCACTTGAAGCCATGATCAATTGAGTAAATTCTCCTTGAGCAATCATCACAATTTGTTTAAATTGATGCTCATCAATGCCAAGTAAAGAAATAACTTTACTTGTCACTTCTTTAACTCCCTCAACCATTTTACCATCTGGTAAAGTTAAAAGTGCGGTGGGTTGTTTTGGTGTTTTCTTTCCTTCTAAATAATACTTAGGACTTCGTTTAATTGTATAAATTTGTTGGTGTAAAGAAAATGTCAACTCAACAAAAGTAGGAATTTCATTTAAAGCATGATCACATCTTAAACTATCACTTTGACGCATTTGCCCACTGGTTTTACCATATAAAGCAAAAATCAAAGCATCAAAAATCATGGTTTTTCCACTGCCGGTAGGACCTGTAATTAAAAACAGGCCATCTTCTTGAAAAGATTCAAAATTGATGTTGATTTGATTTGGATAAGGACCAAAGGCAGATAAGGTTAAATTAATGGGCATCATATAGAGCATCCTCCTCTAGTAGTTCTTCAATGATTTCTTGACTTTTTGAATCCATTTCTTCTCCCTTCATTTTTTCATAAAATTCTTTAAAAATATCTAATGGACTGTTTTTATCCATATCTAAGGATGAAGCTGTATGATTTTCTCCTTTTATATCTAACTTCTTGTATGTAAGCTGTAATAAATGTGGATATTTTTCTTTTAAACGTTCATAACCATGACCTATCATTTGTTTATCTAAAAGTTCTACCGCTATAAAATCATTTTCATTATTAGGATAATGAAGTACAGCTTCATACTTACCTGTAAGTTTTATTAAATCTCTTTTAGGTTTCAAAGGAATAATTTTACTACATACTCCCTTTTCATCAATAGTTACTTCTACCATGCCTTTGACTTGATTGACTTCATCAAACGAATATTTCATAAGACTTCCTGCATAACGTATATAGTCATATTTAATTTTTTGACTCGCATGAATATGTCCTAAAGCAACATAATCAAAACCTTTGCATAAATCTACATCAATGATTTCACTGCCACCTACTGATAAGATAACTTCACTTTCACTTCTTACGACCTCTTTATTTCCGGCAATAAATTGATGGGTTACTAAAACTTTTGAATGATCTTCAACAAAGGTTTGTTGATTCAAATAATAAGCAAAAGCATCTTGATATGTTTTTAAATCATCATTTTCATACAAATAACGTATATAAGAAGGTTTAAAGAAAGGAACCAAATAAAAATAAACACCTTCAATAATAATCGGTTTTATTTCTTTTTCAGGATAACAAACAATATAAAGCCCTTGATCTACAAGTAAAGAAGTTGCAAAATTTAAACGTTCACTACTATCATGATTACCGGTGATCATTAATACTTTTTTATGATACTTTAAAATCAATTTTGATAAAAAAGTATTCAATAAGGTAATACTTTCTCTTGAGGCAACTGCTCGATCATAAATATCCCCAGCAATCACTAAGACATCAATTTCTTGATCATTCATATAATCAATGACTTGATTTAATAAATCTTCTTGAATTTCTATTAAATTATTTTGATAAATGATCTTTCCTAAATGGAGATCCGCTAAATGTATAAATTTCATAATTCCTCCAAATTTAATCGATAAATTCTTTTAACATAATCATCTTGATCAAAGTATTTTCTTAACTCCTTAGGTACTGTCTTTGTTTCTACATAATGAAAAGGCAATGATTCAATAATCTTTCTACTAGCTAAATTTTCAGGAGAACAACTAATCATCAATTCTTTAAATCCTTTTTCCTTAGCAATCTCAAACAACAACAAACATGCCTCACGACTATAATGATGTCCACGATATTCTTCTTCTATCGAATAACCAATGTGTCCATCATAATATCTTTCTAAGCTACTTCCCTCTCTTAAAATAATACGTCCTACTTCTTGATGATCCACCATAATTAAATAAATAAAATAAGGCTTCCATCCAGGCAGTAAATTTGTATTTTCATAACTTAATAACTCTAATCTCATAAAATCACCTACCTCTATTGTATCATTTATATATCTAAATTTTAACAAAACAATCCATTTAAACTCCATTATTTTCCTTGTAAAAGAAAAAGTGCTTTTGCACTCTATTTTTCAATTGTTTTCTTTATTTTCATCATATAAAGTAAAAGTATAATTGTTTGTATTTTTATTTTTTTCATAGCTTTCAATTGTATGATAGATTTTTCCTGCATGTTGAAAATAGCTTATGTGATCTTCCTCTTTTAATGAGAGTTCTTTACATTGTAATGTTTCTTTATTAATTGTTATTTTATTACAAGTTTATTTGATTTTAAGTATTAAAAACATTTTTTATTATCATTGATACAGATAATCAAGCATCGTCAATCAAAATAAAAAAGTATAAAAAATATATTTTTCTATGTTAAAAGGAACCATAATTACGGTTCCTTCATTTTTTATTAAAACCAACCCATTTTTTCACAGATATTATAAATACCATCATCTACATTTTGATCTGTGATGTATGTTGCTTTTTCTTTTAAAGCATCACAAGCATTCCCCATAGCAACGCCTGTCCATAAATCTTTATCAAACATATCAAGATCGTTATAATCATCGCCAAAGACAACCACATCTTGAATAGGTGCTTGAAGTATTTTCATCATTTTGAAAATACCGCCTTTTTTATTATCTGGTTGAAACATTAAGTATTCTTTTTCAAAACGTAATGAACCTAATTGATCTTTGTTTTGAAAAGAAGCTTCTTCTTTTTCATCTAAAGCAAGATAGATTTTATAGAAGTTTTCTACTTGTTTATAATCAAAATCTCGATCTAAAATATAGGTTGTTGGTTCTTTACGATAGCCTACTTGTTGAATAAATAAATCATTTTCACCATAGACTTCTTGACTATCATTGATTGCTACTAAATAACCAATCCCTTTTTCTTTAGCTTCTTGAATGATTTTTAAGGCACCTTGTTTATCTAAAGGAATATTTTCTTTTAAAATACCATCTAGTACAATTCCGTTACCACCATTACATACCATATTTTCAAAATTAAATTCTTTTCTTGTTTTTTCTGCTTTATAATGGGCTCTTCCTGTATTTAAACAAACAAAATGACCTGCTTGTTTAAGCTTTTCTAAAGCAACTTTCGCACTTGGGACAATTTGATGTGTTTTTAAATCAGTCAATGTTCCATCAATATCAAAGAAAAAATATTTTTTCATACTATTTTAAATCCTTTACTCCTGTTTCTAACATTTCCATTTGTAGAATTGTTTGCCATGGTTGGATGACTTGTTCCTTACCATTTACAATACTATCATAGATACCATCATACACACGCGCATAGTCGCCGTCAACTGTTAGAACTTTTTCTTCGTGATAAATACCCTCATCATCATAATAAGTAAGAGTTCCATAATGTTCAGGCAAATCTTTTCCAAAATCATTATTGATAGGCATATGGAAAAGTTTTAAATGTTCTTCTTGGCGATCTTTACTATATTTTTCAAACATTCCCTTTTTACCATAAACGATAAAAGATGGTCTTGATTTTACTCTAAAGTAACTTGATTTAACCGATACTTTTAAAGTTCCATAATAAAGATCTAAATCAAAATAATCATTCATACGCCCTGTTCCTAAAAGTTGTCTTACGTCATAATGAATATCATCAGGTTTTCCAAAGTAAGAAATAACTTGATCTAAAGTATGACAACCATGTCCATATAAATAAGACATTGCTGGATCAAAATGATCGACACTTTCAGGTATTTCAGGACGATAGTAATCAAAATGCATTTCTAATTCTAATAAATCGCCTAATTTTCCTGATTCAATGACTTTTTGGACAGTTAAAAAATCACTATCATATCTTCTATTTTGATAAGCTGAACAATAAAGTCCTTTTGATTTCGCAAGTGCAAAAATTTCTTTAGCTTGCTGACTATTTTCCATAAAGGGTTTTTCACATAAACAATGTTTATTATGTTCAAGTGCTTTTTTAGTATATTCATAATGATAATGATGACCTGTACAAACAACAACCATATCAATTTCATCATCTAAGAAAATATCATCTTGATTTTCAGTATAGTTGATTCCTTCAATTTTATCCCATACATCATGATGGATACGTGGATTATAAATCGTTTTAACGATGAATTTATCCAGTCTTTGCATGACAAAAGGTAAATGATAGCGATTGGTACTTTTTCCATTTCCAATATATCCTAAAACAATTTTATTATTTATCATTATCAAACACGATCCCTTCTTGCATTCTTCCTTCTTCCATTAATTTAGAAATCAATAAAGAAAGATCTAACATTTCTTTTTGTTTTTTAACATCCTTTTCTTCCATCATTCTCATAAATTCTTTAAATTCATAAATTAAACGATGTTTCTTTTCAAAAGATTTTACTTCACTTGTCCCATCGTTATAACAGATTTCATATTCTGTCATTTGACTTAACGGACATTTAACAACGATTGCCCCTAAGTTTCCTTGAATCGTATTCATTAAAGGTGCTTTACAATCTTTAGCCCCAATACATAAAGCTTTAAAATGTTCAAAATCAAAAATCATCATCCCACTTGTATCAATATTTCTTTCAATATTTGCCATATATTTATGATAAACAGGTTTCCCAAACAAATCGATTAAAGCATGAATATTATAAACATTTAAATCCATTAAAGCTCCACCAGCTTTATGAAAGTCAAAGGCTGGTAAAATTGTTCCTTCTTTAAAAGCATTATACCTTGATGAATATTGCGAATAGTTAAATGAAACAATTTTAATATCTCCTAATTTCTTTAAATCTTCTTTTAATGAAAGAAAAGCAGGTGTGTAATGTAAATTCATAGCTTCAAAAATCATTAAATTCTTTTTATTGGCTGTTTCAATTAAATCTTCTAATTCTTTATTATTCGCTGTAATTGGTTTTTCAATAATGACATTTTTACCATTTTCTAAAGCTTTTTTTGAAAACTCATAATGTAGATGATTAGGTAAAGCACAATAAATTGTATCAACATCACTTTGAAGTAATTCATCATAATCTGTATAAACTTTATCTAAATGATATTTTTCCATAAGTTCTAATGCTTGTGATTTTGATTTTTTTGTTGAAAAAAGATAAGTCTTTTCAACACCTAGCTCGTGATACATGGTAAGAACATCTTTAACAATCATTCCTGTTCCTAAAATTCCTAGTTTCATTATTTTGCTTCCTCTCTTATTCTTTCAATTGTTTCTTGTAATTTTTTTGAATCATGTAATGTATGTGTTGATTGATTATGATTAATCAAAGCTTGTATTTCTAAAGTCATATCGTCTCCTTCAATTGGATATGTTTTTTGCATAACTTCATTTTCTAAATGAATTGTATATTCAACCACACGGTTAAACATTGGAACATAGATTTCCCCCTTATCCCCTTTAATTAAAGCATAACGTTCTTTATTATAATTAATTGAACCTTCTACTTTTCCTTGAACTTCATTTTTAAAATTTAAAGTTGCTTTAAAATTCATTTCAATCTCATTTTCTTTTTCAATATGAGATTCAACACTTTCAACTGGTGCATCCACTAAAGCAAGGACAAAACCAACGACATAACTTCCTACATCATTTAAAGCACCCCCTTGTTTTGGATCAAACAAGTAAGAATCTTTTTTATCTGTCCCATCAAAACAAAAGTTTGCTTCAATTGATTTTAATTTTCCAATCAGTTTTAAATCTTCTTTTAAATGATTAAACCCATTATTAAACTTTGTTTTAAAAGCTTCTAAACAATAGCCTTGATATTCTTTAACATATTGATTAATTTCATCAATATCTTCACTTTTTAAGACAAGTGGTTTTTCACATAAAACCGCTTTATGATGTTTAATGGCTTCTATAATCCACTTTTTATGTTCATAGTGAGGTATTGCAATATAAACGGCTTCAATATCATCATCTTTTAAAAGTTCTTCATAATCACGATAAAGTTTAACTAAAGGATGACTTTGTAAGTAACTGTCGTTTTCATCTAAAGAATGTGAGGCAATGGCATGCACTTTTCCCCCACTAGTATAAGTAATACTTTTAACAAACTTACGCGCTATGTTTCCATAACCTATAATTCCAAAATTCATTTTTCTACCTCCAATAACGCTATTGTTTCTGCAATATCATTAACACAATAATGTACTTGTTTTTGTATTTCTTGAGGGGATGTTTTAAAAGTAAAGGCTGTATCTACGACTTTTAACATTGGTAAGTCATTATAGGAATCCCCTATTCCTGCCATCTTTTCTAATTGGTAATGATCTTTAATGATTTTAATTCCCGTTCCTTTAGAACATCCTTTTCTTACAATATCAACAGAGTTTCTATTTTGAAAACCTTCGACCTCATGATATTTTTGATTAATTTCAAAACATACTTTCTTAGTCGTTTTGTCATCTTTAAAAATAAGCGATATACCATAGATGATTTCATGCTCTACTTCTTTAAAAGAAGAAATGACTTTTAATTTAGGATTATAATCTTCTTTAAGTGTTGCATAAAAAACATCTGCATTTCCTGTTTGTAAGATGATTTGTGCATGTTGATGATATTCATTAAAGATTTGTTGAACGATTTCTTTTTTCATTGGAAAATCTTGAATGATATTTAAATCTTTATCTAAGATCACTGCTCCTGAAGAAAGAATATAGAAATCTAGTTTTAACTGTTTTAAATCAAACAGGGCACATCGTGGTCTTCCACTACATACACCAAATAGATGTTCCTTTTGGTACTTTTCAATAGCCTCTCTATCTTGTTTTTTTATTTGTTGATTGAAAACAAGCGTTCCATCAATATCACTTGCAAGAGCCTTCATCTTTTATTTTCCTTAAACAATCAACAATGACTTGATGATCTTCATCATGTGCGAGCCCCGAAACAAGAATGCTTCCTCTTAATTCATTTTGGATAATCAAAGGAAAACCTCCCCCACAAATAACGAAACTTTCATCTTTTTCATCTGCTTGATATGTTCCATTTTCTTCATTTTCTAAATAAATGTAATAACTGCTATGTCCATATTTTTCAACTGTTTTTTGTTTACGATCAAGCCAAACGACTCCTTTTTTACCATCCATCAAATATTGAAAAACAATATCTCCATCTAAAACAATACGAATTCTAACATTTTTCAATTGATTCTTTTCAATATGATTAACAATGATTTGTCCTAATTGATAAACATCATGATTATTGAATTCTTGAAAAGAAAGTTCTTTTTCTAATTGTAAGACTTCTTTTTTTGTCATCTTTTTCACCTCACTTTTGTTATATCATATCTTCTTTTTTTATTTAAGAGATGTTCATCATTGTGGAAATAAGGTTCAAAGTAAATGAAAAAAAGTTCAGTTAAACTGAACTTTTGGTTCACTTATTTTTAAGATGATAAATAAGTGCATGTAAATTATTTAAGATATACATAAAGGCAAGTTGAGAATAGAATGTTGCAATCTTATTTTGTTTTTCATAGTCAGGAATAATGATTTGATATTGACTATAAACAACAAGTGGACTTTGAAGATTAGCAGTAACCAAAGCTGTTTGAATTCCTTTTTTATTTAAGATTTTCATACATTCTAAAAGGGATGTATTTTCTCCACTATAAGAGATAAACAAAGCAAAATCTCCTGGCTGTAATTGTTTGGAAATATAGATTTCTTCCCCATATTGAGTTGCTAAGATAGGAAATAAATTAAGCTTTGCAAGTTTATTAATAAAGTTTGCTGCTGTTATTTGGCTATCGCCATAGCCATAAATAAAAACTCTTTTCTTTTGTACCATCAATGTTGCGATTTTATTTAAGGTTTTAATAGATAAATGATGATAAACTTGTTGAATACTTTCTTGATAAAGAGAAAACATATTTTGAATGATTTGATCACTTGTTTCATTGATTTGAAATGGGGTTGTATAGTCTACTTGACTTACCATATATTTATTGGCTTCAAGTTCTTGTAATAAAGCAAGTTTAAATTGGCGATAACCTTGATAGCCTACTTTATGACATAAACGAATGATCGTTGCATTTGAAGTATAGCTTTTTTTTGCTAGATCATTGATTGAAAGTAAAGTTAAATCTTCTAAATGATCTAATAAATAATCAATGACTTGTTGTTCTGATTCGGTATAATGATTTTCTTTAAGTTGTTGTAATATTTTCATTATTCTTTCATTAAAATATCAAGCGCTTCTTCCACACTATCAACCACATCATCAACAATCGATGTTAAACTCTCTGGTGATGTTGGAAAAGTAAAAGAATGATCCACGGTTTCTAACATAGGAATATCATTATACGAATCCCCAATTCCGGCAACCTCCTCTAAATGCATTAATTCTTTTAATTTTAAAATTCCTAAACCTTTAGAACATCCTTTTTCAGTAATATCAATAAATTCTTTATTTTGATGTGCTGTTAATTCAGGAAAATGTTCTTCAATATCAAGACACACTTTTCTCGCGTTTTCATCCGTTTTCGCATTCATGGATAAACCATAAATATCTCCTTCCACTTCATCTAAAGATGTAATAACTTGTCTAACCATTGAACCTAAATCTTCTTTTAAAAATGTATAAATTTGCATATTAGCTTGAATAAAAATATCATAATCTTTTTGATAACGATCATAAAATTCATGTAATAAATGTTTAGAAATCGTACTTTTATAAATAACTTCTCTTTCTTTATTAAGTACAAGTGCCCCTGTACATAAAATATAGAAATCAAAATCAATATAAGGCTTACAAAATTCGTAAATACCTTTAAAAGGTCTTCCACTACATAAACCAAATAAGTTGCCTACTTTTTGAAATTCCTTGATTTTCTTTAAATCCCCTTCTTTAAATTGTTCATTAAATAATAATGTTCCATCATAATCACTTGCTAGTACTTTCATAATAATCCTCCAATGCCTTTATTGTAGTTGATTTTGTAAAAAAAGAAAATCATTTTCATCGATTTTCTTTTTTAGAAACATCTTCTTATTTTAATATTTCTTTTATTTCCTCTAAATTTTCCACAAAATAAATACCTTCTTGTTTTTCCTTAGATGATAAATCAAAAGTAATCATCTTATCTAAAAGTTTCTTTAAATCATCATAATATCCATTTAAATTATAAAGCATACAAGGTGTCTTTAAATGTTTTAATGAGACTTTAGACATGATTTCTGTAATTTCTTCTAAAGTTCCTGTTCCTCCTGGAAAAGCAATAAAAGCATCCCCTAATTCAATCATTTTTGTTTTTCTTTCACTCATATCTTGTGTCACAATTAATTGTGTTATTTTAGGATAATCAAAACCGGCATCAATGAAAAATTGTGGTTCCACACCTATGACTTTTCCCTTTGCTTTCAATACACTTTCCGCCAATTCTCCCATTAAACCACATTTAGAGCCTCCATAAACAAGTGTATGGCCATTTTCGCCAATCCACTTTCCAAGTTTTCTTGCCGCCAAAGTAAAATTTTGATTATTTCCATTACTTGCCCCTAAATAAACTGTTATATTCATGTATACCTCCAAAATTTATAAATCTTTTTTATCCTTTTGGCTTATTATATCATTTTCCGTATAAAAAATGCGTTTTTGTTTCATAATAAAGCAGGTGATTTTATGAATGAATCTTATTGGCAAAAGACAAGTCAACATCCTTGTTTTAAACAATTAAATAAAGATATAAAAACCGATATTCTTATTATCGGTGGTGGTCTATCCGGCATTTCATGCGCCTATCAATTAAAAGAAACAGGTAAACAAATAACTATTGTTGAAAAGAATCTTTTAGGTAGTCATACCAGTGGACATACAACGGCTAAAATTACTCTTTTACAAGGTCTTATTTATCAAAAACTTGTAAAACATTATAATATTGAAACAGCTTATCTCTACTATCAAAGTCAAAAAGAAGCAATAAAAGGTATTAAAGATTTAATTGAAAAAGAAAAAATCGATTGTTGTTTAAAAGAATGTACGATGTCTTTATATACCGATGATTTAAAAAATGTTGGAATGCTTGAAAAAGAACAACATTATTTACAACTCTTTGGTGAAACCGTTTTTGACAATCAAAAACATTTAAAAACAATCAGTTTGCATCATCAATACATTTTTCATCCTTTAAAATATCTCTATCATCTTGTGGAATGTTGTCAAAAGAAAAATGTTCAATTTTATGAACATAGTCGTGTTGAAAAAATCATAAAAAGAAAAAACGATTTTCTTGTCTATGTACAAGGACATCGTATTATCTGCCAAGATCTCATTCATGCCTCGCGTTATCCTTTTATAAAAAAAGGTTTCTACTTTTTAAAAATGTTTCAATCTTTAGAAAGTGTTGATTTAAAACAAAGAACAGGAAATCAATGTACCCTCTCTATTGATCTTACAGAAAGTTATCGTCCTTTAAAAAATCATGCTTTAGTTATTAATTCTAAGAGTAAGGACTGGTTTGCACAAGATACGATTCCTTTAAGAGGTATTCCTTATATGGGGCGTTATAAAGAACATGAATATTTTATTTATGGTTTTCAAAAATGGGGTATGACAAATTCTTTTTTAGCGTCTAAAATCATTAAAGATCTTTATTTAAATAACGATAATGCCTATCTCTCCTTATTTTCTTGTCATTATTATTCTTTAAGTTATTCTAAAATATATTTGAAACAAATGCTTCATCATCTTTATCTTGGTTATGTCAAATTTCATTTTCATACCAAAAAAAATTTACAAAGAGGTCAAGGAGGATTAATGAAAATCAATCATAAACTCTATGCTGTTTATTTAGATAGGCAAGGTATTAATCATTATTTTTCTCCCTATTGTCCTCATTTAAAAGGTCTACTTTCTTTTGATGAAAAAAATCAAATATGGCATTGTCCCTGTCATCAATCTGTTTTTGATTGTTATGGAAAACTTATTGAAGGGCCTTGTTTAAAAGATATGAATAAACAAAAATGATACCATTTCATTCCTTCTATTATATAATAGTAATCTGGGAGGAAGTTTATGAAAACATATTTAACATTAGATGTTGGTGGCAGTGCCATCAAATATGCGCTATTGCAAGAAGATTTAACTATTTTAGAAAAATCAAGTGTACCAACTCCTATGGATACCCTTGAAAACTTTATTGAAACAATTGGAAAAATCTATGATCAATTTCAAGATCAGATCGATGGCATGGCTCTTTCTATGCCTGGTATCATTGATCCTGAAAGAGGCTATCAATATACTGGTGGTGCTTTACGTTATATTGATAAATTAGAAACTGTAGAAGTTTTAAAGAAGCGTTGTCCAACAAACATTACAATTGGTAATGACGCTAAATGTGCCGCCAATGCGGAAATTGGTTTTGGAAATCTCCAAGATATTCAAGATGGCGCTGTGGTTATTTTAGGAACAGGAATTGGTGGATGTTTGATTAAAGATCATAAAGTTCATACAGGAAAACATTTTTCAGCAGGTGAATTTTCTTTTATTAAAACAAACAACTTAGATCCTTTTACTTGGAATCATGCTTGGTGTACGAGAAATGGTATTTCTGGGTTATTACAACGTGTTCAAGAGGCACTTGAAACAGACAAAAAATATACTGGAATTGAAATCTTTGAAATGGCTAATAAGGGTAATGAAAAAGTCATTGCAGGAATCGATGCTTTTGCCAAGGAAGTCGCAACTCAAATCTTTAATGTACACATTATTTTTGATTGTGAAAAAGTGGCTATTGGTGGTGGTATATCTGCACAACCATTACTTATTGAACTCATTAATAAAAATATGAATGAAATTTTTGATAATCTACACTTTGATGTTTATCATCCTGAAATTGTTCCTTGTAAATTTAGAAATGACGCTAATTTAATTGGTGCTCTTTACCAACACATTCAAACTTTTAAATAATTTTCTCTTTGAGAAATATCTTTTTTAAAAACTAAAATCAGTGTACAATAACATTGAGGGGTGACAATTATGCAAGTAGTATTTGTTGTTTTACATAAAACGGAACTTTTACAAAATTTATTAACAAGTTTAAAAAAAGCAGGAGTAAGCGGTGGAACGATTATGGATTCTCAGGGAATGATTTCTTATATTCAAGAAAGTGATGAAAGTTATATCTTAGGTTCTTTAAGACTTTTCCTTGAACAAGCACGTCCTGATAGTAAAACAATGTTTTTCATTATTAATGATGAACAAACAGATCTTGTTTTTGATACAATTGATAAAGCTTTGGGCGGTTTAAAAAAGCATAATACAGGGATTGCCTTTGCAATGCCTATTACAAAAGTAGCAGGAGTTGTAAAAGATGATTCATTATTTTAGTCAAACAGGAAACACCAAACTCCTTGGAGATTTTTTAAAAAACAATATCAATGATTCAAAAACAATCTATGTTGGTTTTTGGACAGATAAAGGAAACGCCAATCAAGAAACTTTAGATTATTTAAAAACATTGCATCATCAAAAAATCTTTCTCTTTGGAACTGCTGGTTTTGGAAAAAGTGAAGAATATTTTAAACGTATTATAAATAAAGTGAAAGAAAGCATTGATTCAACCAATGAAGTTGTTGGAAGTTTTATGTGTCAAGGAAAGATGCCTGACTCTGTTCTTCAACGTTATCTTTCTTTAAAAGAAAGTGACAAGGCACCAAAAAATATTGATTTACTTATTGAAAACTACTATGAAGCACTAAATCATCCAAATGAAGAAGATTTAGAAAATTTGAAAAAGGCTATCGTTTAATGATAACCTTTTTCTATTTTTTTATTTAATTTTTTATAAACATTTTCGACCAACCATGGTTCTGTAGAAGCTTTTAGAGCTTCTTCAAAGTCAAACCATTGTAATCCTTTATTTTCATCTTCTTTAATAATCAATTTTTCTTGATCATCGGCTTCCATTAAATAGGTAATATTGTAATGGAGATGACTGGATACATAAACTCCATTTTTAATATGTCCATTAACAGTTAAAACTTCAATTGAAAAAGGATCATCCTTTAAAAACTGAACATGTTTTAAACCACTTTCTTCTTGAAATTCTTTTAATGCCACTTTTTTAAAATCTTTTTGCCCATCAACATGTCCTCCAAGCCAACACCAAGAGTTATAAATTTTATGATAACACATTAAAACCTTATCATGACTTTGATTTAAAACCCAACAAGAAACAGTGAAGTGCCCTATTGTATTTTTACGTGTTAGAACATCTTTTTGTTCAATCACTTTAAGTAAAAGTTCTTTATCTTTTTCTTCTTGTTCATTAAAAGGTTGATAATTGAGTAGTTTTTGTTTCATTGCTTCTCCTTAAAAAAACAGGTTATCCCTGTTTTTCAATATATTTTTGATAATACATCACACGAATTAAATCAAAGATCGTCATAATTTGATAGTTAAAGTTAATACCATCAAATCTTCCTGGTACTTGAATCGTATCTGTAGTTAATTTCCTTCTTGCATAGGTTGGATTTTGGGTAATAAGCAAAGATGTCGTATTTTGTAATGAAAGATTTGTTCTTGTATACATAAAGCCTTCTAAAGACCTTCCTGAAGAAGTAGTAAAAATGACATAATCATTTTCATTAAAAATCATATCTTTATCATACGTATGATATTGTAAAACTGTTTTCCCAAAAGAAATTAAATCTGTTTGAAATTCTACCGCAATAGACATAGGATAAAGAGCCCCTACAAGAATTACTCGTTTTGATTCATGGATTTTTGTACAGACTTCTTCTATTTTCTTTAAAAATTCTTTATTATCATTAGAAACCTTAATGCGTTCAACATACGTACAAATATTGAGATTTTCCATACGTTCTTCAATCTGTTCAAGACGTATTCGTTTATGTTTATAATAAGTTTCTACAAATGTTTGATAATCATAGAAGCCTAAATATTTTAAAAAGTTTAAAATACTTTCTGGTGTTGTCTTTAATTCATTTGCGACTTCTTCTAACGAATAATCTCCAAAGCTTTGATAATGAAGGATAAAGAATACACAAAAACGATACGCATCATCAAGAAACAATGTGCCATTTAAATATTTTAAAATTCTTGAAAGTAGTATATTCATAACATCCTCCCCTTTAAATAAAATGATATTTTTTATAATACGTTACTCGCATGATATCAAAAATTGTCATCAAACGATAGTTAAAGTCAATACTATCATGTCTTGAACTTGCAACATAGATCACACGTTCATCCCCAATTTGACTCTTATATTTTTTATTTTGTGTAATGAGTAAGAATTGAGATCTGTTGATATCAAAATCTTGATGATCATTCATGAAAGCATCATAAGCTCTTCCTGTTGCCGAAACAAATATAACATAATCATCTTTATTGAGGTCCAATTGTGTATCAAAAGAATGATATTGGAAAACAGGTTTTCCAAAAGTAATCAAATCTGTTTGAAATTCAACTGCAATAGAAATTGGATAAAGAGCCCCAATAACCACAATTCTTTTAGACGTTGAAATGTCATGACAAATATGATCTAAATCTTCAATAAATTTTTCTTTATCATCACATAAATGAACTTGTTTAAAAAGATCATCCATCTTTAAGCCAAGCATTCTTGAACGAATTTGATCTTGTCTTAAAATAACATCGGCATAAAGCTTATCTTGGAAAGACGTATAATCATCAAATCCTAAATGACTTAAAAAATTCAAAATTGCATCTTTAGAAATCTTTGATTTTTCAACAACTTCCTCCAATGTCATTTTATAAAAATCTATATAATTTTCAATAAAGAATACACAAAAACGATAATTATCATCTAAAAACAATGTTCCGTTAAAGTATTCAAGTATTCTTGCAAGTAGTACATTTCCCATACGTACCTATCCTTTCTATATTAAGCCTAGTTTTTCTAAGCTTAAAGCAATTCCATCTTGATCAGGATCTTTAAAAGTATCATAAGCAATATCTAAAATCTTTTCTTTGGCTCCTTCAAAAACAATTCCTTGATTTGCTTTTTCAAGCATTTGATAATCATTCATACTATCACCAAAGGCAATTGTATCTTCCATATTTGCATGATAGTAATCAATCACTCTTTCAATGGCATCTGCTTTCGTACAGTCCTTTGAAATAATTTCCCCATTAATAAAATCATCTTCTGGTTTAGAAAAGACAACGACATTAAAATCCTTACTTAAATGAGGTACTGTATCAAGCAATGCATATTTATCATATGCAATAAAAACAATTTTAGTCACTTTATCTCTACCAGGATCATATTCAGTAATTGGTTTAAAAGCTTGATTACGTTTTTCAAAGAAACGAGCTAATTCTGGATTAGCTTGTGTATCTTTGATTTGTCTTCTTTCCATATACTCTCTAGCATAACCTGATTGAAAAAGTTCATCTTTCGTTTCAAGAGTAAAGCCAACTTGTGCATTAGAAAATAAAACAATGGCTTGTTGTAAAAGTTTACTATCTAAAAAGTTTTCATAGATATACTTACCATCAATTTGAATAAAACTTCCCGCTGCAGAAATAACACCATCAAAGCCTACATCTAAAATATCTTGTGTAATCGAAACAGGGGCTCTTCCTGTACATAAGAAAGCTTTATGTCCATTGTCTCTTAATTTACGAATAGCTTCTTTATTTCTTTTTGTAATTTCTCTACTTTTCCCACGAATTGTTCCATCAATATCAAAAAATACATACTTCATTTTTCTTACCTCTTACTTCATGATTTCTTCAATCAAAATAGGTTTTTCGACAAATTCATCCACAATTGTATAGCTTTGATAAATTTCATTCAATAATTCTTGACTTAATTCATTTCTGGCATAAACAGTCAATAACGTTTCACCGATTTCTACATGATCCCCTATTTTTTTATTTAAAACAAGTCCTACAGCATGGTCGACATCTTCATCTTTTGTCATACGACCACCACCTAATTTCATTGAAACAATTCCTAAATTCTTTGCTTCTAACGATTGAACATAACCTGTTTTCTTTGAAGTTATTTTCATTATAACACTTGGTTTTTCAAATAGTTTAGGATTTTCTATATATGAAACATCGCCACCTTGTCTTTGCACCATTTCTTTGAGTTTTTCTAAAGCCTTTCCATTAGAAATTACCTCTTGTAATGCTTTATACGCCTCTTTTTCATCTTGATAAAGCTTTGCTTGAACAAGCATTGTACTTCCTGCTTTTAAACAAAGTTCTTCTAAATCTTGAGGTCCTTTTCCTTTGAGGGTTTCAATCGCTTCAATAACTTCTAAGCTATTACCGATTGCATTTCCTAAAGGTTGTGACATGCTTGAAATGGTTGCACGTGTATCTTTATGACAATGTTTTCCAATATCAATCATGGTTTGAGCAAGTTTCTTGGCATCTTCTAATGTTTGCATAAAAGCACCATTTCCATATTTAACATCTAATAAAATCGTATCTGCCCCACTGGCAAGTTTTTTAGACATAATGGATGAAGCAATTAATGGAATACATGAAACCGTTCCAGTAACATCACGTAAGGCATAAATTTTTTTATCAGCGGGTACAAGTGTAGCACTTTGTCCAATAATGGCTAAACCAATATCATTGACTTGTTGAATAAAATCTTCTTCTGATACATAAATATTAAAACCTGGTATCGATTCTAATTTATCCAATGTTCCACCTGTATGTCCTAAACCTCTCCCTGACATCTTTGCTACTTTACCACCACAAGCAGCAACAATTGGTCCTAAAACAAGAGATGTTTTATCACCAACACCCCCGGTAGAATGTTTATCTACTTTAACACCTTCAATTTTAGATAAATCAATAATATCTCCACTATATTCCATCGCTTGGGTAAGCATTGCCGTTTCTTTTGCAGTAAGTCCTTGAAAACAAATTGCCATTAATAATGCTGACATTTGATAATCAGGAATACTTCCATCAACATAACCATCTATAATAAATTGAATTTGTTGTTGATTAAATTCTCCATTATTCTTTTTATATTCTATTAAATCAACCATTCTCATTGTCATTTCCCCTTTATTTCAATCTAATCTTATTTTACTATAATTTATTTTATTTTGAAAACACTTTCATAACTTCGAGAGAATCTTTTCAATCATAGAAAGAAATTCTTCCATTTTTTGAGAAGAATTTTTCTTACAGACAATCCCATAAGGTAAAAAATAATCTTCTTTTAAAGAAGAATGAACATTCATCTAACATTCAAGCGATAATAAAAAATATTGACATCGTACCAGCCAAAAGAAAATTAAGGTATTGAAGCTATTCAAAATGCTTATCAATTTGGTTGTACTTTTTTTGATACGACGGAAGCTTATGGACATCGTGGTATTGAAGAAAGTAAAAACAAGTCTTTTAGTGCCAATTGGCGAAAAAAATAATTTTTGATAAAATGTACTTGGAGGTGGATTTATGAAAATCTTAGTGTGTGCCCCTTTACAAGAGGCTGAAAGTAAGAAAATCCAAGAATATTTTATAAATGATACAGTTGTTATTTCTAGAAGACCAACTCAAGAAGATATTGATCAAGCAGATGTCATTGTGGGAAATCCACATCTTGATTTAAATTTAAATCAAGAACATTTACAAGCCATCTTACTTAATAGTGCTGGTAGTGATCAATATATTAAAGAAGGAATTTTAAATAAAAACACCAAACTTACCAATGCCAGTGGAAGTTATGGGATTGCCATTAGTGAACATGTTATCGGTATGATGATTACTTTCTGTAAAAACTTAAAAACATATGCTTTACAAATGAAAGAAGAAAATTGGCTTCCCTCAAAACAAGGAAAAGAAATTTATCATAATCGTGTTTGTATTGTTGGCTATGGTGATATTGGCTATGAAATTGCGAAAAGACTCAAAGCTTTTGATTGCCATATTACCGCTATTAAAAGAAGAGTCCAAAAGGAGCTTCCCTATGTTGATGAAGTCGCAACAATCAATGATTTAGATACAATTTTACCACAAAGTGATTTTGTGATTTTATCTCTTCCACAAAGCAAAGAAACAATTCATCTTTTTAACAAAGATAAATTATTAAAAATGAAAAAAGATGCTGTCTTAATCAATGTCGGTCGTGGAAGTGCCATTAGTAATGAAGATTTAATAGAAGTATTAAATCAAGGGTATCTTTATGGTGTTGGTTTAGATGTTGTAGAAGAAGAACCTTTACCTGCAACTTCACCTTTATGGAGCTATGATCGTGTTTTAATTACTCCTCATAGTTCAGGTGGTTTTGTTTGGCAAAGTGTTCGTAATTATTATATAGAGCTTGTTATTAGAAATATTGAACATTTAAAAAATCATGAAGCTTTAGAAAATGAAGTTGATTTTCAAACAGGTTATCGAAAAGTTGTCACATATAAAAAATAGCGCCTCAGCGCTATTCAAACTTTTGATCAACTTCAAAAATATTATGCCCGTTAAGATAATCTTTTACCAGCATACGTTTCTTACCTTCTAATTGGAATTCAGTAATAATATAAACCCCATCTTGTACCTTTACACCAATAGCATCTTTAAAAATCTTCACGATTGTTCCAGGTTCTTGGTGTGCGTGATGTGTCATAGCATTTGGACAATTATGTACAAGCCCTTGATAAATTTTTACTGTTTTTCCTTGATACGTTGTATAAGCTCCAGGCCAAGGATTTAGTCCTCTTACATGATTATAAATCTCGATAGCTGGTCTATTGAAATCAATTTTTTCTTGTTCTCTTGAAATAACTGGAGAGTACGTTACTTTAGATTCATCTTGAGGAATCGATGCATTTGTTCCCTCAATAATAGCTGGCATTGCTTCAACAATTGCTTCAGCTCCTAAAGTTGATAAACGATCATAAAGTTCTCCTACAGTTTCATCGTAAGAAATAGGTGTTTCTTTTTGATAGATAATATTTCCTGCATCCATCTTTTTAACCATATACATGATTGTCACTCCTGTTTTTTCATCACCATTTAAAATAGCGTAATGAACAGGTGCTCCACCACGATATTTAGGAAGCAAGGAAGCATGTACATTAATACATCCAAGACGCGGACAATCTAAAACTTCTTGAGGAATCATCTGTCCATAAGCGGCTGTAATAATTAAATCAGGTTGCATATCTAAGATAGCTTGATAATCTTCTTTAATACGTTGTGGTTGAAATACCGGTATATCATGTTCTAAGGCCACCACTTTGACCTCTGGCATTTTAAGTTCTTTTTTTCTTCCAACACGACGATCTGGTTGTGAAACAACTTGGACGATATTGTAATCGTGTTGAATTAAATTTTTTAAAACAGCTTCTGAGAATGTTGCTGTTCCCATAAATACGATTTTTAATTGATTCATTTTTTTCACATCCTTCTATAAGATATTACTAATAAATTGCGAGATAAGCAAGACAATTGTTTGAATTATTTGAATACAAATTTGACTTATCTTTTTAACAATTAAAGAAAGCGTATTATCTTGTAAATCATCATAACTTCCTTCATCTGATTTTATTTCTTTTTGTTTTTTGACATCTTGTTCAAAAGCAACAATATTTTTAGAAACCATTTCATTTTGAATATAATGATTATTAAATAAACCATTCATACCAAATAACAAAAGACCAACCATCGTTAAATCAATAATAAGTTCTTTCATTGTAAGTACTCCTTAATTACTTGTGACATTACTTCTATTGTATTTTGTACTTCCTCTTTGGTATTACTTTGACCACCAAATTCAATTAAGACCGTATGATCACAAATCCCTTGATTATAATGATTCTTCTTTACCATAATTCCTTTTGATAACCCTGGAACTTTTTCATTTGCCTTATTTGAAAGTTCGGTTGATAACTGATTAACCATATCAAATTTTCCACTGCTTTTTCCTACAACAAATAAAATCTTGGCATAACTTTTTTGATTATAGACCAATGTTGAATATTTTTTATCAAGACTATCCCGATGAAAATCAATAACTAAATCATAATTTCCATTTTCTCTTAGTGTATTTTCTAAATACATCTTAGAAACCACATAAGATTGATTATAAGCAATTCGATGAACATTTTTATAATTTTCAAAATCATTTTGTTCAACATCACAAAAGTATCCTTCTTTCGTTAAACATTCTTTTAAATATTCTGCTCCATCTCTTACATTGTAGCCTACATATTGTTCTCCTTGATGGGTATTATAAAGATGAATCTTTTTATTAGAAGTAACGGGAATACTTGCAGGTAAGGCTTCTGTTGTTGAAATTGCCTTAAATAGTTTAACGTTTTGATGACTATAAGAAGGTAAATAAAAGATCATTAAAGCAATGATCATAAGTTTGAAAATAATTTGAATAGATACTTTTATTTTCATAAGCGCTCTCCTTGTATTTATTCAAATATATGAAATAAATCAAGAATTATACCTTAAGTCATTTAAAGCCTTTGAAAGAATGGCACTTACCTTTTCTACCGTTTCGTCAATTTGTTTATCCGACATAACAAAATTACGATCAACTGGTGTCAGTATTTCATAAAGCAACGATTCTAATTCTTCTTGTTCAAGACTTCCTACATGCCCTAATAAATACTGTTGTTGACTTTCAGAAAGCTCTCCTTCATATTTCTTTCTTTTACCAATCTTTAATTTATTTTTTATATCCAAAGAATCCCCAAAATAATCTTTCATTAATTGAAAAACATCTCTTACAATGGAACTGGCATAAATCACTGTAGGAACACCAATTGCGATGACAGGACATCCTAAAGTTTCTTCTTGAATGGCTTGACGATGATTACCAATACCACTCCCTGGATGAATTCCAACATTATTAATTTGAATCACATGTCCTAATTTTTGATAATCTCTTGCACATAAAGCATCAATAGCGATCACTAAATCAATTTGAAACTGATCAACCATTGCTTGAATCACTTCAACTGTCTCAACTCCTGTTTGATACATCACACCTGGTGTCAATGATAAAATATCATAATAATGATTTTCTAACTTAAGACCATCATCTAAATAATGCGTCACACGAATGTCTCTTAAGGTACGTGGTCCAATGGCATCACTGGTTAAATAAGGATTTCCTAGTCCAATAATTAAAATACGGGGATAATCATTTTGATCTATCATCTCTTTTAAAAGCCGAGTCACATGTTGACTAATTGACATAAAAGATTCTTTAAAAAAGATTTCGATATACTTTCCCTTTTTCAAATAATCCGTATCTTCTAAAAATTCATAGGTTTCTATTGAAAAATTATCCATTTTTTCAATAAAGCGCTTATAATGTTTTCCTTCCTTTAATAATTCTAAAGATTCTTTCGCCAAATCACTATGTGTATTGTACTTATTCATATTCTCACCTTAAAAATTATTACCTTATTTCCAACAAATTACACAAAATTGTTGCAATTACTTGACTTTTTATATATAATGAAATGGCAAATTGCAAAGCGAGGTGAAAGATCATGGCAAATATGAAACAACAAATTAAACGTTATAAAAACGATAACAAAAAAAGAGCTAAAAACGCTTCTTATAAATCAGCTTTAAAAACTGCAATCAAAAACGTAAGAGCTGAAGTTGAAGCTGGAAATAAAGAAGCTGCTGAAAAAGCATTAGTAATCGCTTCTAGTAAATTAGATTCTTATGTAAACAAAGGAATCCATCATAAAAACTACGCTATTAGACAAAAATCTAAATTAGCTAAATTAGTTAACTCAATCTAATCATTGAAACCAGACAATGTCTGGTTTTTTTGTTTATTCTTTTTTTTCTTGATTATAATGTTAATAGACTTTGAAATAAAATAAGAGTAAAATATTTTTACATTAAAAGGAGACCTGTCTATGGAAAGAAAAGATATAGAAGAAAAATATACTTGGGATCTTTCTAAAATCTATCAAGATCCTCAAGAGTTTTATCACGATATAGAAGTCAGTGAACAATTACTTGATGAATTGACTTCATTTCAAGGAAAGCTTACAGAAAGCATTGAAACGCTTCTACGCTTTTTATCAAAGCGTGACGAAATGTCCATGCTTGTAAGTAAAGCCTATTGTTTTGCGCATTTAAACTGCGATGTAGAACCTAAAAATCAAGAATATCAAAAGATGTTGGCAACAGTGATGTCACTCATTCAACAATCAAGTGTTAAACTTGTTTTTGTAGATAATGAAATTGTGGAAAATGATGAAAAAGTAAAAGAATATTTAAAAGATGATCGTTTAAAATCTTATCGTTATTCTTTAGAAAATGCTTTAGCTTTTAAACCTCATTTATTAGATAAAGAACAAGAAGAACTTGTCGCAAAAGTAGACAATATCTCTGAACTTGCAGAACAAGTATTTGATTCTTTACGTTTAGAATTTGAAGATGTTGAAGTAAACGGACAAAAGAAAACATTAAATCAAGCAACACTTAATGAATTTTTAAAGAATAAAGATAGAGAAGTAAGGAAACAAGCATATCATCATTTCTTTAAAGAATACCAACGGTTTGAAAATACTTTTGCTTCTACGCTTTCAGGGGTTATGAAAAAAGATGCTTTTTATAGTGATATTCGTCATTTTGATTCACCACTTGCAGCAAGTGTTTTTAATGATGATGTCCCTACTGATTTATTCTTTAAAATTTTAGATAAAGCAAATAATGAGTATCGCTATTTATTCCATCGTTATAATCATTTAAAGAAAGAGCTTCTTGGACTTGATGAAATTTATAATTACGATTTATCGGTTCCTCTTGTAAAAAGTGTTTCTAAGAAATTTACAATTGAGGAATGTTTTGACATCATTAATCAAGCTTTAACACCTTTTGGTAAAGATTATTTAGCTATTATTAATCGTGCTAAAGAGGAAAGATGGATCGATTACTATCCTACTGTTGGTAAACGTGGTGGCGCTTATAGTAGCGGAAGTTACTTAACACAACCCTATATTTTAATGAATTTCATTGGCGATTATAATTCTTTATCAACTATGATCCATGAATTAGGTCATAGTGTGCATACGTATTTATCAAGCCATAATCAAGATTATATTAATAGTAATTATCGTATCTTTGTCGCTGAAGTCGCTTCAACCGTTAATGAAACTTTACTTATCAACTATATGATGGATCATGCTTCATCTAAAGAAGAAAAAGCTTATTATATTTATGAACAATTAGAAAACTGTGTTGGTCTTATTTTTAGACAACCAATGTTTGCGGACTTTGAACACCGTCTTCATGAAATGGCTAAAAATAATGAACCAATGTCATCCAAAATCATGACAGATCTTTATGGAAAATTAAACCAAGAATATTTTGGGGAAGAGGTAAAAATGGATGAACTTGTTGGTTGGTCTTGTTATTATGTTCCTCATTTCTATTATGATTATTATGTTTATAAATATACTTTAGGAATGACTGTGGCTTTAGCTATCGTTAAACGTATTTTAAATGGTGACACGCAACAAGTAGAACGTTACTTAAACTTCTTAAAATCCGGAGGAAAAGAATCTCCTGTTGACTTATTAAGTCATGCAGGTGTTGATCCTTTAGATGACGCTATTTATGACGATGCTTTCCATTATTTTGAAGATTTGTTAAATGAATTTGAAAAGCTGGTAAAATAATTTATAATAGTATTAGGTGATAAAAATGAAAAGAGAACAAACAAGAGCGTTCCAAGTAGGAAATCTTACATTAGGTGGTAATAATCATGTCATTATTCAATCAATGACAAATACCAAAACAAAAAATGTAGAAGCAACGGTTAAACAAATCCAAGAATTAGAAGATGCCGGTTGTGAAATGGTTAGAATGGCAGTCTTTGATAAAGAAGATGCTTATGCGATTGCAGATATTAAAAAACAAGTGCATATTCCATTAGTCGCAGATATTCATTTTGACTATCGTTTAGCTTTAATCGCAATTGAATCAGGAATTGATAAAATTCGTATTAATCCAGGAAATATTGGAAGCATCGAAAAAGTTAAAGCAGTTGTGGAATCTTGTAAAGAACATCATATTCCTATTCGTATTGGAGTCAATGGTGGTTCTTTAGAAAAAGATATTCTAGAAAAATATGGTCGCCCTACTGCTGAAGGTATGATTGAAAGTGCAAAGAAACATATTGATATTTTAGAAAGTTTAGATTTCCATGATTATTGTATTTCTTTAAAATCTTCTGATACCATGCTTACAATTGAAGCTTATACCCTTGCCAGTGAGACCTTTGATTGCCCACTTCATTTAGGTGTTACAGAAGCAGGGACAAAGCTCGGTGGTACAATTAAATCTTCTTTAGGTATTGGTACTTTATTGTATCAAGGTATTGGAAATACAATTCGTGTTTCTTTAAGTGACCATCCTGTTGAAGAAATTAAAGTAGCAAAAACATTACTTAAAGAATTGGGACTCATTAAAAATGTACCTACCCTTGTTTCTTGTCCAACATGTGGAAGAATCCAATACGATTTAATTCCTGTTGCTAAAGAAATCGAAGATTTCTTAAATAATATTCATCAAGATATTACTGTTGCAATTATGGGTTGTGCAGTCAATGGTCCTGGTGAAGCAAAAAATGCTGATATTGGTATTGCTGGTGGTGTTAAAGAAGGATTATTGATTAAAAAAGGACAAATTATTAAAAAAGTAAAACAAGAAGATATGGTTCAAACGCTCAAAGATGAAATTTTAAAGATGGTTAATTCATAATAACCATCTTTTTTTCATATATATAACTATGGAGGCGTAAAACTATGGAAAATTTATTCATTGAACATTTTTTATCGTATGAAGATTTTAGAAGCAATAAAGAAATACAAGCTTTAGAGCTAAATGAAGAAGATTTGAAAGTGATCTATCAAGTGATTGATCAAAACCGTTTTTTACTCTGTAGTGAACATTATTTACCTATTCTATTTCAATCAATTATGAAAAAAACTAGTGTTTCCACTAGTTTAAAATTGAAATCTTTGTTTCAAAATCATAATTCAATATTTCTAAATTCTTGATTTTTCAACATATCTATTTCTTCTTTATAAGGAGCTTTACCATCAATATAAGGTGTTTCTAAAATCTTAGGAACATCTTTTATTCTTTCATTATGAGCAATCCCATTTAAAATATCAAAACCAATTTCACCTAAACCAAGATTTGCATGACGATCTTTATGAGCTCCTTGAACATTTTTAGAATCATTTAAATGAACAACAAGTAAACGATCTAAACCAATAATACGATCAAATTCATCTAAAATTGCATCAAAATTTGATAAATCGTATCCTGCATCATGAATATGACATGTGTCTAAACAAACACCTAGTTTTTCAGGATAATCACAATGTGAAATCAAGTATTGGATTTCCTCAAAAGTCTTTCCTAACTCGCTGCCCTTTCCTGCCATTGTTTCTAAAGCAATCTTTCCTTGGTAAGGCGTATCCTTTAAAACTTCATTTAAACCTTTGATGATTTGTTGAAGTCCTACTTCTTCTCCTGCTTTTACATGACTACCTGGATGTAAAACAAGAATCGATGTTCCAATATCTTGGCATCTTTGCAATTCTTGTTTTAAAAAGTTAACCGCTAATTCAAAAGTTTCTTCTTTAATAGTATTGGCAAGATTAATAATATAAGGTGCATGAACGACCACATTTTTTAAATCAATGTTATTTTCTTTCATTAAAGCTTTTGCTTCTTCTACCTTTAATTCACTAATTGCTTTTCTTCTCGTATTTTGAGGAGCTCCTGTATAAAACATAAAAGTATTGGCCCCATAAGATAAAGCTTCTTTAACAGAACCTAACAACATGTCTTTTCCAGACATTGAGACATGACTACCAATTATCATTGCCTTCCTCCATACGTTTTGCGATTTGTGCCTGACGAGCACGTTCTTTCTTTTGACGACGGATATCTTCACGGATCATCGCACGTTTTTGTTTACGTACAACTTGTTCGACTTGATATTTACGTTTCTTTTTATATCCTGGTTTTACTTTTTTAGGTTTACGGATAATCATTTGTACTTGTTTTTCAAGTTCAGTTTGTTGACGAATACGTTTTTTACGTTTTTCTCTTTGTCCTAAATCCGCAAATTGTCCGTTTTTAAGTTGCATATTCTTAAATTCAATGCCTTTTCTTTCAAGAATTGCAATATTTTTTTCGTCCGTTGTATCATACATGCTATAACAGATTCCTGTATAGTTTCCTCGTCCCGAACGCCCACTACGGTGAATATAGAAATCAGGTTCTGTTGGAAATTGCATATTAATAACATGAGAAACACCATCAATATCAATTCCACGTGCCGCGATATCTGTTGCAACAATATATTGATATTCATTGTTGTTGATTTGACGCATCATTTTCTTTCTTTCACGAGGTTCTAAATCTCCATGAATTTCTCCAACTTTATAACCATCTTCTCTTAATTGGCGGGTAATCTTTGATACTTCTGTTCTTTTATTCGCAAAAATAATACAAATATAAGGATCAATTGTTGCCATAATTTTCTTTAAAACATCATAACGATCTTGATGCTTTGTTGCGAGTAAGATATGTTCAACATTCGCTGTTGTCACAAGTTTACTATCAATTTCAATAGTAACTGGACTTTGCATATATTTCTTTAAAAATGGTCTTAGATTTTGTGGAATTGTTGCTGAGAAAACCATCATTTGTAGATCATCAGACATTTTACCTGCCACCGCATCAATATCTTCTAAATAACCAAATTCTAACGTCATATCTGCTTCATCGACTACAAATGTTTTAGCTGTTGTAATTTGTAAAGCTTGGGCATCTAAAGATAAATCTTTAATACGTCCTGGTGTTCCAATAACAACATGAGGTTGTGTTGAAAGTTTGTTGACGGCTCTTTGACGGTCACTTCCTCCAACAATTAATGAAACACGTAACTCTGGTAAATATTTTGTAAATGTTTTGGCGTTATTAAATAATTGAGCAGCAAGTTCTCTTGTTGGTGCAGTAATAACCGCTTGCACGCAATCTTTATTAACATCAATACGGGACATGATTGGTAATAAAAAGGCATGTGATTTACCTGTCCCTGTTTGTGAAATCCCGATAATATCTCTATTTTTTAATACAAGGGGAATGACTTTTTCTTGTATTGGGGTTGGTTTTTGAAAACCTAACTCTTTGATTACTTCATTACAATAATCTTGTAATTTAAAATCTTGAAAAGTTGCCATAAAATCCTCCTTTTTTTCTTTTTTAGTCACGTTATTATACCATATTTTTGATACATTTCAACAAATATTATGGATGGATTTTTATAATTATTCTATAATACTCTTACTGGGGGTGATTAGATGATTTTAAATACAGGTAATCGCACAGATATTCCTGCTTTTTTTAGTGATTGGTTTTATAGTCGTATTCAAGAAGGGTATGTCTGTGTTCGTAATCCTTATTTTCCTAATCAAGTTACAAAGTATCGCTTAGATCCTCAGGTTATTGATATTATTTGTTTTTGTACTAAAAATCCAAAGCCGATGCTTTCTCGTCTTGATTTAATTAAAGGCTATAAACAATTTTGGTTTGTAACAATTACGCCTTATAATCAATCTATTGAACCTCATGTTCCCAATAAAAATGAAATCATTCGTAGTTTCATTGAACTTTCTAAAAAGATAGGAAGTCATTGTATTGGTTGGCGTTATGATCCTATCTTTTTAAATGATTATTATACCATTGACTATCATCTTCACATCTTTGAAAAGATGTGTCAAAAACTATCAGGCTATACCCATCAATGTGTCATTAGCTTTATTGATCTTTATCAAAAAACAAAAAAGAATTTTAAAGATGTTCAAGAAGTAAATGAAAATGACCAAATCTATCTTTGTCAAAAATTTGTAGAAATTGGAAAAAGATATCATATTGAAATTTATACATGCCATGAAAATGAAACTTTAAAAACAACAGGTGTTCATACAAGTGGTTGTATGAATCAACAAATTATTGAAAAAGCCCTAGACTGTTCTTTAAAACTTCCTAAAATAAGTGAAGCAAGACAAGGCTGTCGCTGTTTATTAAATAATGATATTGGGGTTTATAATACCTGTTTGCATGGTTGTCTTTATTGTTATGCCAACTATGATCGTTCTACTGTTTTAAATAATTATAAAAAACATAATAAAAAGTCACCTTTTTTAATTGGCGACTTTCAAAAAGACGACATCATCAAAGAAGCAAAACAAGTTTCCTATCTTGACAAACAACTTTCCCTATTTTGAAGGATGAACATGGCGATAAGCAACGCCTCTTGTAATACGAAGTAAATTATCTTCACCTGGGAATTTTACAGGTACTACAGGATTTTCTTGATACATTTTCATAACATCTTCGATATCAACGATAATTTCATCAAACTTCATGAGTCCATACATTTTAGGTGGAAGTAAATAAAGTGGTTTATTAATTGTTTGATTTTTTAAAGCTTTATCTAATTCCACTTTTAGATGTGGGCATAAAATAATAACATCGAAACGATCTAATTCTTTTAATCCCAAACCAAATGGTAAAAATTCAATACTGTATTTTTCTTCTAAATTCTTTTCTTTTATTTCTTTATCCATTCTTGAAGCAATGGCACTTGAAGAAAAGCCACCACCACAACATAATAATATTCTAATCATTTTAACACCTCACTAAATATTAGTGTAACATACACCTCTATAAAATGTAAGGGCTTTGTTTTTATCTTTCACTTTTTTATTTTTATTACATATTTTATATTAGGTGAGAAAAATGAATCCATTCTATGATAATCCCTATTATGTCTATCAACCTCAAATGTATCCCTATTATTTAAGACCTCGTCGTTTTAATTTACAAAGAACTTTAAATACGACTATTAGAGGTATTCAAATCGCAAATCAAGTCATTCCTGTTATTAACCAAGTACGTCCTTTAATTAATAACACACGACAAGGCATGGCTTTATTAAAAGCCATGAATCATCTTGATGATATAGATTTAGATGAAGTTGAAAAGGAAATTAAACCGATCGAACATGAAGAATTATTTGAAAATATGGTATAATAGCTTTTGAGGTGATTGGAATGTTAGTAAAAGGTATTGTTCCTAGAGGTTATTGTAAAGGAGTTGTTAGAGCTATTGAAATGGCGAAAAAGCAAGCACATCAAGAAACTCCGGTTTATATTCTAGGAATGATTGTACATAATCAATATATTGTAAATGCTTTAGAAGATTTAGGAATTCAAACAATTGATCGAAAAGGCAAAACACGTTTGGAATTATTAGATGAAATCGATCATGGTAAAGTCATTATTACGGCTCATGGAGCAAGTCAAAAAGTCTTTGATAAAGCCAAAGCAAAAGGTTTAGAAGTAATAGATGCTTCTTGTTTAGATGTTATTAAAACCCATGATTTAATTCAAGGCAAATTAAATGAAGGTTATGAAATTTTATATATTGGTAAAAAAGGACATCCTGAAGCAGAGGGTGCTATTTCTATTGATGAAGATAAAATTCATTTGATTACTTCTTTAGCTGATTTAAAAGAAATCGATCCTACTAAAAAATATATCATGACAAACCAAACGACTATGTCCCTTTATGATGTCTATGATTTATGCGAAAAAGCTAAAGAACTACTTCCTTTTGTAGAAATTGAAAAAGAAACATGTACGGCTACAAAAATACGCCAAGAAGCTATTAAAAATATTGAAGAGAGTGTTGATGTGATTTTTATCATAGGTGACCCTCACTCAAACAATACACGAAAACTTGCCAGTATCGCTAAAGAAAGTCATCATTGTGATGTCTATATGATAGAAAGTATTGATGGTATTGAAATTGAGTGGTTAAAAGATAAAAATTATGCAGCTGTAAGTTCTGGAGCTTCGACACCGACTTACCTTACAAATCAAATTATTGAATATTTGAAACAATTTGATTTCAATGATTCTAAAACTCATCAAAAACCATTTATTGATAAAACAAAAATACTTACTCAAAAAGGTGCTTAAGCTTCAGCACCTTTTTCTTGTGGCAACCATTGTACCTTGAAAAAATAAACAATAAAAATCAAACTGCAAACAACCCATGTAGTTGGCCACCCTAAAAAAACATAAACAACATCACTCGTTACTTTTGTAACCAAGAATAAATAAATTTGTCTTAAAAATACAAATGAGAAAATCATGACATACATTGGTACAGCCGAACGTCCTGCCCCTCGTAAAACCCCATTGATAACTTGGTTGATTGGTAAGAAAATATAGAATGGTAAGAAAGTTAACTGCATCAATCTTCCTGCATCTATAACGTCTTTTTCTTGATTGAATAAAGCAATAAAATCACGTCCAAAGAAATACATAATAACAACAAAGAAGCCTATGGTAACCATGGCAAGGAATGTTGTAATATACGCTCCTTTTTTAACACGATTATATTGTTTAGCACCGATATTTTGTCCTACAAAAGTTGTAATTGCCATATTGAAAGCTTGTAAAGGCAAGTTGACAAAACCATCAATTTTAATTGTGACAGAATATCCAGCAATAACGGATGCCCCATAAACATTTATATATGATTGAACAATGACATTCGATAAAGAAACAATACTTTGTTGGAATCCCGTTGGTAAACCAATTTTTATAATTTTTAATAAGATTTCCTTATCAAATTTAATATCTTTTAAAACAACTTTATAAGAGTCCTCTGTTTTCATTAAAACATACATAACCATAATAGCTGAAATCGCTTGAGCAATTAAAGTAGCATAGCCTGCTCCCGCAACCCCAAAACCAAAGTTTTTAACAAATAAAAAGTCCAAAACAATATTAATAATACTTGAAAAAATCAAGAAATAAAGTGGCCTTTTAGAATCTCCAACCGAACGTAATATTCCAGATCCCATGTTATAGATCATAACAAAAATCAAACTCCAAAAATAAATAGACAAATACGTTGAAGCTTCAGAAAAAACATCACTTGGAACACCAATCGCTTTCAAGATAGGATCATTAAAAACAAGCCCAATAACAGTTAAAACAACCCCTATGACAAGCGTTAAGGCAATACTATTATGAATTGCTTTCTTCATTTTAGATAAATCGCCTGCACCAAAGAATTGTGCTATAACAACTCCTGCTCCTGTTGAAATTCCCATAAAAAAACCAATAAGCATATTAATAATAGGTGTACTTGCCCCAACTGCAGCAAGAGCAACCTTCCCTACATAATTTCCTACTACATATGAATCAATCGCATTATAAAGTTGTTGAAATAAGTTTCCTATTAATAAAGGAACCGAAAATAAAATAATTGCTTTAACAATACTTCCTTTTGTAAGATCTTGTGTATTTCCTTTCATATCTTCACCTTCCATGCTTATTTTACTCTTATTTTAATAAAATCATTTTTATTTGCATGAAATGAAAAAAATAATTTATTTATTTTATATCTATTATAATAAAATTAAGTTGGAGGTTTATTATGAATAAAAAAATTATCTTTTTTGATGTTGATGGTACCCTTGTTGATGTAAGACCAGCAAGAGAATATGTACCTGAATCAACAATCAAAGCTGTAAGAGAAACAAGAAAAAAAGGAAATTTATGTTTTTTATGTACAGGAAGATCTCTTGCTGAAATCTATCCTCATATATTAGACGTTGGTTTTGATGGAATTATTGGTGCTGGTGGTGGATTTGTGACTATCGGTGATGAAATGCTTTATCATAAAAAAGTTTCTGATAACGATGTTCATTGTGTTGTTGATTTCTTTGAAGAAAATGATTATGACTATTATCTTGAAAGTAATGGTGGTTTATTTGCAAGTGAAAATCTTGTATCTCGTTTAGAAAAAATAACTTATGGTGATTTGGAAAATGATGAAAATGCAAGAAAGAAAAAAGAAGAACAACCAAGTCATTTTATTACGTCCTTGATTGAAGGAGAAAGCATGTACCGTAGTGATGTCAATAAGATTTGTTTTTTAGAAAATAAAGATATTCCTTTTCAAACAATTAATGATCATTTTTCAGATGCTTTCAATGTCATTCATTGCACTGTTCCTTCTTTTGGTGATGATTCAGGTGAATTATCTGTTGTTGGTGTTAATAAGGCAAGCGCTATTGAAACCCTTATTCAACATTTAAATATTCCTAAAGAAAATACTTTTGCTTTTGGAGATGGAATGAATGATACCGATATGCTTGAATATTGCCATGTAGGAATTGCTGTAGGTAACGCAAAAGAGGGCTTAAAAGAAATTGCGGATGAAGTTTGTGATGATATTGCAAAAGATGGTATTTATAAAGCCATGAAAAAACATCAACTTATATAAAAAATGCTAGAAAATCTAGCATTTTTTTCTATTCATAATTAAAATAATCTTTACTTTCATGAATTTGGGTATCGATTGGCAAATTGTCTAAGAGTTTCTGCAACTCTTTTTCAAAAATCACTTCTAAGTGATGTCCTGGATCAATCAATAAACAATCATGATCAATGGCATATTTGGCATGACGATATTTGCTATCACCTGTAATATAACAATCGACTTGATCTGCAAGAATTTCTAAATCATCTGCGGCACTTCCACCACAAATAGCAATCTTCTCAATTATTTTATTCGTGTTTTTGCTGTATTTTACATATTCTAGATGGAATATTTCTTTTACTTTTTTAATAAAAGTATGTCCTTCCATTGGTTGATTTAAAATAGCCTTTTTACCAACTTCATAGTGATCATAACATTCAACATCATGAACACCTAATTGATTAACCAACCAATCATTCATAGAAATACCATTTTGTCCTCGATCAAGACAAGTATGTAAACTATAAACAACAATATCATGTCTCATTGCAAGTGAAATAAAATATCCTTGATGTTCATTGACATCCATATTTTTAATCTTTTCAAGTAAAAATGGATGATGTGTTATTAACATTTGACAATCTTGTTCAATACAAGCTTGTAATGTTTCATTATCTGCATTTAAAGCTATATACACTTTTTTGATTTCTTTATTTTTATTTCCTATTTGTAAACCGCAACAATCAAAATCCATTTGAAGTTCAAGTGGAAAATAGTTTTCTAAATAGTTAATAATTTCATAAGCTTTCATTTAATTCACCTTCAATAAGTTTTAATATTTGATCAATTTCTTGATATCTTTGATGTTCTTTTGGTAAATCTTTTTGAATTCTTTGATATGTTTTGTATTGTTTTTTCCAATATTGAATAAATAAATCAGATTTTTCTTTTCTTAAAACAGGACCAAAAAGAAGATCTTCTTTTGTCATTTGTACATCATTTACTTTTTTTACAACCATCATTTCATAGATATGATGTCCATCTTGAATCATTTTTTCATCAAGAATAGTAAAATTATTTTTAAATAAATATTCTCTTAAATGATCACTATTGGCATTTGGTTGTAAGAATAAAAGTTTATTTTGATCAATGTAATCTTTATTTTCATCTAAAATATCCCCTATAAGAAAGGCTCCCATTCCAGCTATTGTAATCATAGAAACATCTTTATCTAAAATGGGATTAAGACCATTTCCTAATAAAGCTTCAATTTTTTCTTCAAAATGATAGTGCTCAATAGTCGAAAGAGAAGCTTTAAAAGGTCCTTGTGCCACATCACAAGCATAGGCTTTTTCTATAATATTTTTTTCTATTAAATAGCAAGGAAGATAGGCATGATCTGTTCCTATATCCGCTAAAATAGTACCATTTTTATGTTTATCAACGAGCTGTGCAAGTTCTAATAAGCGCCCTGAAAGTTTCATATTAACGATCTAAGAAATCCTTTAATCTTTTTGAACGAGATGGGTGTTTTAATTTTCTTAAAGCTTTTGCTTCAATTTGACGAATACGTTCACGTGTTACGTTGAATTCACGTCCTACTTCTTCAAGTGTTCTTGTTCTTCCATCATCTAAACCAAAACGAAGTCTTAATACTTTTTCTTCACGATCTGTTAATTCTAATAAAACATCATTTAATTCATCTTTTAATAATTCATTAGCGGCATAATCATCTGGTGACATAGCTCCTTCATCTTCAATGAAATCACCTAAATGAGAGTCATCTTCTTCCCCAATTGGTGTTTCTAAAGAAACAGGTTCTAATGAAATTTTTTGAATTTCACGTACTTTTTCAGGTGTCATACCATCCATTTTTTCCGCAATTTCTTCCGCAGTAGGTTCTCTTCCTAATTCTTGAATCAATTGTCTTTGGATACGTGTTAATTTATTGATTGTTTCCACCATGTGTACAGGAATACGAATTGTACGAGCTTGATCGGCAATCGCACGTGTAATTGCTTGACGAATCCACCAAGTAGCATAAGTTGAGAATTTGAATCCTTTTGTATAATCAAATTTTTCTACCGCTTTAATTAACCCCATGTTTCCTTCTTGAATTAAATCTAAGAATAACATACCACGTCCTACATATCTTTTAGCGATAGAAACAACTAATCTTAAGTTTGCTGCAGCAAGTTCTTTTTTAGCTTGTTCATCACCTTCTAAAATACGTTTTGCAAGTTCAATTTCTTGATCATGATTCAATAATTCAACACGACCGATTTCTTTTAAATACATTTTTACAGGATCGTTGATTTTAACATTGCTTCCTAATTGTGTGCTTTCACTTTCTTTATCGTCATCATGTTCTTGATACATATGTAATGTATCTCCCGTCATCATGTCGAAATCACCATCAAAGTCTAAATCAGGAGTATCATCACTATCATCAATATCTAAATCGAGGTCATCCCCTAAATCTGGAACACCCGCTAATAAAACATCATCATCAACATCTAATGAATCTAAATCATCATCAGAAATTGTAATATCACTTTTTTGGATATGTTCTAATAATTCTTCTGCAAGTTCATCACTTAAATCATAATTCATTAAATATTCATCAATTTGTTCTTGGGTTAATACATTCCCATTTTGTTTCGCTTCATTTACAACTAAAGCCTTTAAGTCTTCAAATGAAACAGCTTGTACTTTTTTCTTTGCCATATCTTACTCCTTCTCTTTTGAATTAATAATTTCTTGTAGAATCTTCGCTTGTTGCCGTGGATCATAAGTTTGCGCCATTTCACTTTCAAGCTGTTTGATTCTTTCTACTTCCATTTTTTCTTGTATAATTTTTATATAATCATCAATTGCTTGATTTGATGTTTCTTTAGGTAAATGTTGTGAAGAAATTTCTAATATTCTTTTAACGATTTCATCATCATCAATCATACTAATCAAATCAGCAATTTCTAAGACAACATATTGACGATAATAATCAATAATATAAGAAGCAATCAAACGATTAATTTTATCATACATGTAGCCTGCTTTTGCTTCATATTGCATCGCATAGCTTTTATTTTGCATCATGTAATAAAGCAAGTTTCTCTCTGCTTTTTGATACTTATCAATCATCTTTGTTGATTGATCATAAGTGATTGGTTGAAACGGAATCGGTTGCTTTTCATGAGGTTTTTGGCTTAATAACTGATAAATAATTTCTTTAGAAAAGCCCGACTTTTTAACCAATTGTTCTATATAATAATCACGGTCTACTAGATCATCTAATGTTGCAATCATTTCAACCATTGATTCTAAATATTTCTTTCGATCTTCATAATTTTCTACATTGATTCTTTCATAATGATAACTCATTTTAAAATCAATCGCACTTTGTGGATTTTTAAATAAAGCATTCAGTTCATCTTTTCCTTTTGCTTTTAAAAATTCATCTGAATCCATTTGATCAGGAATAACAACAACCCCTATATTAAAACCCGCTAAAGCCATTGCATCAATACATTTCATCATGGCATTTTTTCCAGCCTGATCTCCATCTAAACATAAGACAACATCATTAGAAAGTCTCTTCAACATCCTTAAATGATTTGAAGTAAGTGCTGTTCCCATAATTGCGACAGCATTTTTAATTCCTGCCTTGTATAATGCAATTACATCCATGAATCCTTCAAGAACAATAATTTTACCTGCATCTCTTACCGATTCTTTGACACGATGATAATTATAAAGCGTATCACCTTTAATAAAGATTGAGGATTCTGGTGAGTTCATATATTTTGCTTCTTTTTGGCTTGAACGATAAATACGTCCACTAAATCCTACCACGCGTCCTTCACTATTATGTAAAGGAAACATGATACGATCATGATAACGATCATAACCAACTTGTGATTCAATGACTAAACCTGAAGCATAGGCTTGCATCTTTGTAAAACCCGACTTTTCAAAAGCGGATAATAAAATATTTTGATCAGGTGCATAACCAATTTCAAAATGGTCAATAACATCTTGTGAAAGTTCTCTTTGTGTTAAATAGTTTTTTGCTTCCAAAGCAAGTTTTGTTGACAAATAGTGTTTATAAATACGATTGGCTTCTTCATGCATTAAATAGAAAGGTTCTGTTTTTTGATTAACAGGTTTCTTTTCTTCATAAAAGGTAAAATCACCTAAATCGACATTTCCCATTTGTGCAACCATCTTTACCGCTTCTAAATAAGAAATTTTTAAATATTCTTGTAAGAAAGTAAAGACATTTCCCCCATGATGGCAGACAAAACACATAAAGATTTGTTTTTCTGGTGATACTGACATAGAGGGATGACTATCATTATGAAAAGGACATAAGGCAATATAATTTCGTCCCTTTCTTTCAAGTGGAAGATAATTGCCAATAACTTCCACAATGTCGACAGATTGTCTTATTTCATTGATTTTTTCTTGTGAAAGTCTTGGCATAGTTTCCTCCTTTATTAGAATGCGATTTTATCTTGAATATATGCAACTAATTCATCAATTGGTAAACGAACTTGTTCCATTGTATCACGATTACGAACAGTAACAGCATTGTCTTCCATTGTATCAAAGTCAACAGTAACACAATATGGTGTACCGATAGCATCTTGTCGACGATATCTTTTTCCGATTTGTCCGGCAACATCATATTCAACAGAGAAATGTTTAGCAAGAGTTGCATAAACTTCTTCTGCTTTTTCGCTTTGTTTTTTAGTTAATGGTAAGATTGCTACTTTATATGGAGCAATAGCAGGATGTAATTTCATCACTGTTCTTGTATCTCCATTTTCTAAAGTTTCTTCTTGAAAACTGTCGCATAAAACAGATAAGAATAAACGATCTGCACCTACAGATGGTTCAATAACATAAGGAATATATTTTTCGTTTGTTTGGGGATCTAAATATTCTAAGGATTTTTTAGAATGTTCCATATGACGAGATAAATCATAATCTGTACGATCTGCAATTCCCCATAATTCTCCCCATCCAAATGGGAATTTGTATTCAACATCGCAAGTTGCTTTTGAATAGAAAGAAAGTTCTTCTTTTTCATGATCTCTAAATTTTAAGTTTTCTTCTTTTAAACCTAAATCTAATAAGAATTTTTTACAATAAGCTTTCCAATAATCGAACCATTCTAAATCTGTATCTGGTTTACAGAAGAATTCTAATTCCATTTGTTCAAATTCTCTTGTTCTGAAAATAAAGTTACCTGGTGTAATTTCATTTCTGAATGATTTACCGATTTGACCAATACCAAATGGTACTTTTTTACGAGATGTTCTTTGAATATTTTTAAAGTTTACAAAAATACCTTGTGCTGTTTCAGGACGTAAATAAACCACAGATTTATCGTCTTCAACAACACCCATATGTGTTTCAAACATTAATTTAAATTGTCTAACATCTGTGAAGTTGCTTTTTCCACAGTTAGGGCAAACAATGTTATGTTCTTTAATATAAGACATTGTTTGTTCATTGCTCCAACCTTCACTATGTACAGAAGGATCGTATGCTTCAATTAATTTATCTGCACGATGTCTTGTTTTACATTCTTTACAGTCAATTAATGGGTCAGAGAATCCACCAACATGTCCAGAAGCTTCCCATACCTTTGGATTCATAAAAATAGCTGAATCTAAACCAACGTTATAAGGAGATTCTTGAATGAATCTTTTCCACCATAAACGTTTAATATTGTTTTTCATTTCAACCCCTAATGGTCCAAAATCCCATGTGTTTGCAAGTCCATCATAGATTTCAGAACCTTGATATACAAAACCTGTTGATTTTGCATGATTTACTAATTTGTCCATATCTTTAGTTGCCATATTTTTCTCCTTTTTGTGTAAAAATGAATAAAGACTTGGCATTCCAAGTCTTTTATACCCTTTTCGCGTATCAATAAAATACCCTTATAGTGGATATTTGTCAACCAACTATAAGGGTGCTACATATAAGTTCTTTCATCAAGCCAATTCATAATATTATGATAAACTTCGCGATAATTATTTTCATGTAAAATATCTTGTCGACGATTATCAAAAATCTTATAGCTTAAATCTTTTAATCCATTTTCCTTTAATATTTTATAAAGTTTTATCGTGTCTTTTCCATTGCGTGTCAAATTATCAAATCCACCCGATAACAAGTATACAGGTAAATATTGGGGAATTTGTTTTAAATGTTCTTCATCACTCGTATATTTTATATAATCTAAAATATCTCGATAAGCTTGATTTGTGTAAACAAAGTCCGTAAGTGGATCTTCCATGTAAAGATTCACTTCTTTTGTATTAGTCATTTTATAGTTTCCATTTAAATTTCTTTGTAGAAATAAATCAATTGCTTTTTTGATGACTCTTGAGTGATTCATTTGTCCATGTAATAAAATATTGAAATCAACAATCATCTTCATTCGATAATAAAAACTATTTTTCATACATGTACCTAATAGAATCATGCCATTAATATAGTCTCCATACACACCAGCATATTTTAATAAAACAAGCGAGCCTAAATCAACACCTAGCATAAAGTAAGGTAGATCTTCATAACGTTTAGTAATAATATGACGTAAACGTTGAATATCTTCAACTAATGTATCAAGTGCATTTCCTTTTCCAAAATAACCTTGTTCAAATTTATAAAGAGAAGTTCCATGTCCTGGAAAATCAGATACTACCACAATAAAGCCTTCATGACTTAAATATTCCGCAAACTTTTTATAACGTTCAGAATATTCACATAAACCATGATGTATTTGAATAATGCCCTTATATCTTAAGATTACATTGGGCTGATAGATATCAAATTTAATAGACGTATGTGTTCCCGACGTATAGGTTTCTGTAAATCTCATCGTCTAGTGCCTCCTTTTTGATAAGGACGGTTATAGTTTGATCTTTTTGTACGTGGTCTAATCAAACAGTTTTTACCAAAACCTATAAGATCTTTTCGATTTGCCTTGATTAAAGCCTCATAGACGAGATCATAGTTTTTAGGGTTTTTATATTGAATCAACGCTCTTTGCATTGCTTTTTCCTTTGGATCTTTTGGAACATAGACTTCTGTCATATCACGAGGATCCAATCCTGTATAATACATTGTTGTTGAAAGAGTTCCTGGTGTTGGATAGAAATCTTGGACTTGTTCTGGTTGATGATGAATATCTCTTAAATACTCCGCTAATTCAATGGCATCTTCTAAGCGACATCCTGGATGAGATGACATTAAATAAGGAACAAGGAACTGTTTCTTATCGTATTTTTCATTTAAACGATAATATTTGTCTACAAACTTTTCATAAAGTCCACGTCTTGGTTTTCCCATTTTATCTAAAGCATGATTACTAATATGTTCAGGAGCCACTTTTAATTGTCCAGAAATATGATGTTGGACAAGTTCTTCAAAGAAATGATCGTTTTTATCATACATTAAATAATCATAGCGGATTCCTGAACGAACAAAGACTTTTTTAACATTAGGAAGCTGTCTTAATTTTGTAAGTAATGAAAGATAATCTTCATGATCTACCTTTAAGTTTTTACATGGTTGAGGCCATAAACATTGTTTTGTTGGACATGCTCCTTTCGTCTTTTGTTTTTCACATGCTGTATCTCTAAAGTTTGCTGTTGGTCCTCCAACATCATGAATATATCCTTTAAAATCAGGATCCCATACCATTTTATTTGCTTCAGCTAAAATCGATTCATGACTTCTTGCTTGAATAATACGTCCTTGATGAAAAGCTAAAGCACAAAAGTTACACGAACCAAAGCACCCACGGTTAGAAATAAGGGAGAATTTCACTTCATCAATTGCAGGAACATGTTCATAATTTGGATGATATGTACGGTTGTAATCATAACCATAAGCTCGGTCAAATTCTCTTTGAGTAAGCGGTCTATTTGGTCTATTTTGAACCACATACCACCCTTGATAAGGCTCCACTAATATTTTAGCGTTGTAATGATCGGTATTAAGATATTGTATTTGGAAAGATTCAGCATATTTTCTTTTAGAAGAAGTAATTTCTTCATAGCTAGGAAGCATAATATAATCTGAAAGATCATCTATATTCTTTGTTTTATAAACAGTTCCATCTAAATAGGTTAAATATTTAATTTCCAAACCACTTTCTAAAGCTTCTGCCACTTCAATAATACTATTTTCTCCCATACCAAACATTAATAAATCGGCATTGGCATCAATAATAATTGATTTTCTAACTTTGTCACTCCAATAATCATAATGTGCTAAACGTCGTAAAGAAGCTTCAATACCACCAAGAATAATGTTTGTATCCGGATAAGCCTGTCTTGCCATTTGACTATAAACAATAACGGCACGATCTGGTCTTTTAAAACCTTTACCTCCTGGTGTATAGGAATCTTTATGTCTTCTTTTTTTAGAAACTGTATAATGATTGACCATTGAATCAATATTTCCCGAAGAAATCAAGAAACCTAATTTAGGTTTACCAAATTGTCTGAATTCTTCCACGTTATGCCAATCTGGTTGTGATAAAAAAGCCACCTTAAACCCATTGGCTTCTAATGTACGACAGATAATCGCCGCACCAAATGACGGGTGATCCACATAGGCATCTCCACAAACATAGACAAAATCAACCTCTTGCCATCCTCTTTCGTCCATTTCTTTTCTATTTATCGGTAAAAACTGCCCCATATGTATCTCCCCCTTTGAATTTATTTTTATTATAGTCAAAAAATGTATATAAAAAAAGACAAAAGTGTCGACTTTTGTCATAATTTTTCAAGACTTTTTATCATTTTCTTGGTCTTAAATAAAATTCCAGTCATTTCATCTACATAATAGTCCATAATTTCAATCAATTGATCGATTGATTCTTGAGAAATCTTTAATTGATCGATTTGTTTAAAGCAAATTTTATTAATGTAGCGAAAAGCTTTTAAAGTTTCTTTATCTAGTTGTTTGTCACGAAGTGATAAACAATCTAAACAAACAAAGCCCCCGTCTTCCAAACTTAACCCAGCAATTCGATTTTGTCTTAAACAACGAACACAACCATCTACTTGCAAAGCAACTCCACATCTTTTTAAGATATACGCATTGTAAAGTAAATAAACAAGTTGAGGTGGGTAACCATGATTTAGAGCATCAAGTGCTTCTTTTAAATGATTGAATACATCTAAATCAGGTTGATTTTCTTCTTCGTTTCTTAAAACAAATTCCATAAAATAACTCGCGTAAGCTTCTAATTCGATATCTTCTTTAAGATAGCGATAGAAATCAACCGAACTTGCTTTAATAAGAGTTGAAAGTCCATTACGTGGGATAAAAGTAAATTCAGACAATGTCAAACTTTGACAAGCTGCAGCATTTTTACTTTTTAATTTCTTTACACCACGTGCAATTAATGTCATCTTTCCATAATCTTTAAAATAAACAGTAACTAAAGCATCACTTTCTTTATAAGATTGTGTCTTTAAGACAATTCCTAGACAAACAACTTCTTCTTTTTTAATAGTCATCTTCGTTATAACCAAATTCTTTTAAATATTTTTGTTTATTACGCCAATTATTTTCAACTTTTACAAATAATTCAAGATGAACAGGTGTTTGTAAGAAACGTTTCATTTCTCTTTGAGCATTTTGACGAATCTTTTTAATCATTGATCCTTGTTTTCCAATAAGAATTCCTTTTTGTGATTTACGATCAACGACAATGGTCGCAATGACTTCAACACTGCCATCTTCTTGTTCTGACATACGTTCAACAACAATAGCTACACTATGAGGAACTTCTTCTCTAGTAAAATAAAGTATTTTTTCTCGAATAAATTCAGCCATGACAAATCTTTCAGGATGATCTGTCATTTGATCTTTAGGATAATACATCATTCCTTCATTTAAATATTTTTTAATAGTAGAAATAAGTGTATCGACATTTTGATCTTCTAAAGCAGAAATTGGAATAATTTCTTTAAAATCAAAAAGTTCTTTCCATTCTGTAAGTTTCTTAACGACTTCTTCTTTAGAAACAAGATCACATTTATTAAGTAAAAGGAAAACCGGACCATCAGCTTCTTTTAATCTTTCAATAATAAATCGATCCCCTCGTCCAATAGTTTCGTTGGCTGGTGCAATAAATAACACCATATCTACTCCATAAATACTATTTAAAGCTGTTGTATTCATAAAGTTTCCTAAACCATCTTGAGGTTTATGAATACCAGGTGTATCCATAAAAATAATTTGTGCCTCATCATCTGTATAAATACCTTGAATCGTATTACGTGTTGTTTGTGCAACATCAGACATGATTGCTAATTTTGTTTTTAAAATTTGATTTAAAAGTGTAGACTTTCCTACATTAGGACGTCCCACGATACTGACAAATCCTGATTTAAACATTATAAACTTTCTCCTATAAATACCATCGGTAATAATTCACCAATTGTATGTTTTTCTACTTTTTCTTTATTTGCTAGAAAGATGGGCATATCTAAAGCCACAAGTTCTGACAAAACTTGTCGACAAGCTCCGCATGGGGATGCAATCGGTGTGCAATCTGCCACAATAGCAAGAGCGACGATATCTTCTTTTCGATAGCCTTTGCAATAAGTTCCAAAGACAGCATTACGTTCAGCACACATCGTTGAACCATAAGCTGCATTTTCAATATTACAGCCTTGTACATAAGTTCCATCTTTTAAAGCAATACAAGCCCCTACTTTAAAATGACTATAAGGTGTATACGCATTTTCTCTTGCCAACCATGCAAGTTCTATCAATTTTTCTTGATCCATTTTAATTACTCCCTTGTAATATTTAAAGCATCTAAAATTGTTTTTTGTCTACCAAACATAACTTTTTCATCTTCTTCATTCATATGATCAAAACCAAGAAGATGTAATAAACCATGTGTAAATAAAAAACACATTTCTCGATAGAAAGAATGTCCATATTCTTCTGCTTGCATTTTCGCATGATCAATTGAGATAAAGATATCTCCAATTTCTCTTGGCATTCCTTCAATATAATATTGTTCGCTATCTTCTAAAGCAAAACTAATAACATCTGTACTACGGTCAATTTGACGATATTCACGATTGATTTCATGAATACGTTTATCATCTAAAAAAATGACCGATAACTCTAAATCATCTTGAATATCAAGCTCTTTACATGCTTCTCTAATAATCTTTAAATAAACTTCTTCATAATCTTCATTAAAATCTTCTAATTCATTAATAAGCGCTAAATCAATTTCCATAATCTTCCTCACCCACTATTTTTCCTGAGTCAATTATAACATAGTCTGGAAAACAGTTCATCATATTTATTTGATGGCTAACAACAAGAAGAATCATCTCTTGTTTCTTTAAATAATCCATTAAAAGTTCAAGTCTTTCTTGGTCAATATTACTAAAAGCTTCATCCAAAATCAAAACATCTGGTTTAAATAACAACGCACGAATAATCATCATTAATTGTGCTTGTCCTGATGAAAGGAAACCTCCTGCTTCATCTAGATAAAGATCTAGGGCTGAAATGAATGTTTCCATTTTAAAATAATAAAGCAATTCTTTCATTTCTTCTTCTAGTTCTTGACGATCAAAAATCAAATTCGTACGTAAAGTTTCTTTATAAAAGACAGGTGTTTTATCTAAATATTTAATATGTTGATAATAACTATTGAAATCAATATCTTGTAAACGATAGTTATTAATATAAATATCTCCCTTGCTTGGTTCATATTGTCCTATAATTATCTTTAATAACGTTGATTTCCCACTTCCAGTTTTTCCTTTTATCCATAAAGAATGATCTATTTTTAATTGAAGATGATCAAAAAAAGGACGAGTATAACCATAACTAAAACTTACATGCCTTAATTCAATACTCCTAATTTTTTTAATTCTTCTTTTTCTTTCCTTCTTTTCCGGAAGCATTTCTTTATATCTTTCAAAAATGATCTTTAATTCATCATGCATCGCAATAAATAAAGAAAACTTCATTAAAGGATCAATCATATAAGAAAGCAATAAGTATACAAACATGACATTTCCTAAAGTCATTATTTCTTTTTTATAAAGAAACAAGGCAATTAATAAAGAAAACATAATCATTAGTTGAATTAAAGATTCGAGTTTAATTTGATGCGCAAGTGTTATTTCATCATGGTTATATATATTTTTAAAATATTCATCATAATGAAAAGCTAATTTATTTTTCATCATTTTCCTTATTTTAAACTGGATTGTTTGAAAAAAATTCTCTTGATATTCTAAAATACCATCATTAAGTCTTTCTTTTTGTTCCATAATCTTTTTATTTTCAATATGAAGTTTTCTATTATAAAAATAAAAAGCAATAAAAATAATTCCCATCATAATAAATGTCACAACAAATAAAAACACATTTATAAAAAATAACACACCACAAATAAAAAGGAGCATCACGCAATCAATAAAAACTACATGATAAAATTCAATAAAATACTGACTAAGTTCAAATAGATTTTGTGCTCTTGAAAGAAGAGCTCCTTTTTCAAGTTGTTGAAAATATTGAAAATCTTGATAAATCATATTTTGCATTGTCTTAGAAACATACTCATCATTTAATGTACGACTGAGTTCTAAAATATGATGTTGTCGATAATAATCTAATAAAAGTTTAAAAACATAAAGTAAACAAAAGCCACCAGAAATAAGAAGGATTTTTAAATAAGGGTAACTTGAAAAAGAATCAATCATGATTTGATAGTAATAAGAAAAAATCATTGTTAATAAAGAAATAATAATTGTTTTTAAAAGAATTGATAAGATTGCTTGATAATGTTGCTTTAAATGATACGTTATAAAGTTTTTTAATGTATATGACTCTCTTTCTTCAATAGGACGTCCTACATGATGAATTGTAATAAGAATTCCTGTAAATTCTTTTGACATCACTTCATAACTCATTTTTATAAGACCTTTAGCAGGATCACCGACTACAAAATAAGTCTCCTTTATTTTATAAAGTACGACATAATGATAGAGTTCTCCCTGTTTTAAATGAATAATGGCAGGAGTTTGAATTTCTTCAAGATGTTTAAAATCACATTGATAAGCTTTTGCTTCAATATGATATTGTTTTAAAACTTGGATTAAGCCATAAACACTGATACCTTCTTTACAAAGGCGGCATCTTTTTTTGATGTTTTTTATTTCGTCATCTCTTTTATAATAATTTAAAAGCATTTTAAGACAATAAGCACCACAGCTATTTTCATTGTCTTGTAAAAAAATTGGATACTTTGACATATTGATCACCTCATCCTTATATACGCCAAAATATCCATTTTTTCTTTTTATTTTTTAAATTTTTTAATTTTTTTCAATTGCTTCTTTTAAAATTGCAATTGCTTGGTCCACATCTTTTTCAGTTGTAATAAACGGTGGAAGCATTCTTACAACATGAGGTCCAGCCGTAACGACAATTAAACCTAAATCTAAACATGTTTTTACAATATCTTTAACTGGTTTATCAAATTCAAGACCAATCATTAAACCTAAACCACGTCTTTCTTTAATACATGGAAATTCTTCTTGTAAATCATCTAATTTTTCAATTAAATATTCACTAATATCTTGAACATGATCAATCATTTTAGTATCTTCTAAGATTTTAAAAACGGTACGGCATGCTTGCCCAGCCATTGGATTTCCGCCATAAGTCGAACCATGATCTCCTGGTTCCATAGCTGCCGCAAATTTTTTATTAGCAACAAAAGCTCCCATTGGAAAACCTGCCCCGATTCCTTTTGCTAGACATAAAATATCAGGTAAGATATCGTATTGGAAATAAGTCATGATTGTTCCTGTACGCCCCATTCCACATTGTACTTCATCTAAAATCAAAGCAATATCTCTTTCATCACAAAGTTTTCTTAAACCTGTTAAGAATTCTTTTGAACAAACATAGACACCACCTTCACCTTGAACTGGTTCAACAATAATAGCTGCTGTTTTTTCATTCAGTAATGCTTCAACACTATCTAAATCGTTAATTTCAGCATATTTGACCCCTTCAATCAATGGTCCAAAAGCTTCTTGATAATGAGCATTTCCAGTAAGTTTAACAGATCCTGTTGTTCTACCATGGAAAGAATGATTTAATGAAATAATTTCACTGTCCGCTTTTCCATGTTTTTGATAATAATATTTACGCGCTAATTTTAAAGCACCTTCTGTTGATTCAGCTCCTGAATTTGTAAAGAATACTTTATCTAATTTAGTTGCTTTTTTAACACATTCAGCTGCTTCAATTGTTTCTACAGTATTGAAATAATTTGAAATATGCATTAAACGATGAAGTTGTTTTTCCATTGCTTCAACATAAGCTGGATAATTATAGCCAAAAGAATTAACCCCAATTCCTGAAAAGAAATCAATATATTCTTTTTGGTTTACATCATATAAATGAATGCCATCACCATGATCAAATGTGACATCATATCTTCCATAAGCATGCATTAATGCATCTAATGATCTATCATAATAATTCATATCTAGTCCCCCAATTGTACATTTTTTGCAAGTCTTTCATAAAGTTCAACAGCTTGTACTAAGACTTCTTCGTGGAAATTAAAAGTTGGTGTATGTAAGCCAGATGTATATTCTTTGCATCTTGTTCCCACATAGAAGAAAACACCTGGTATTACTTTTTGATAATGCGCAAAGTCCTCAGCCAACATGACAGGTTCTTCAAGTTCTTCGTAGTTTTCACCTGCATTTTTCTTTAATTGTTCATATAAATGAGCATCATTTAAAACCGGTGGATTAAATGGTTGACAAGCAAAATCAATGGTACAACCATAAGCTTGTTCCATTCCTTGATTAAAGCCTTTCATTGCCTCTACAATACGTGAAAAAACTTCTTCACTATAAGTTCTTAATGTGCCATGAAATTCTGTTTGACTTGCAACAATATTTCTTACTGTTCCACCATGAATTTCACCAATATTTAAAACACAAGGTTGCATAGGTGAAATCATGCGCGAAATGATACTTTGATAATTACTAATAAGAAAACTAGCAATCACAATCGAATCAATACCTTCATGATATTTACCCGCATGGGCACTTTTACCATGAATCATCACATCAAGTTCACCACTTTCAGCCATCAATGGTCCTTTACGACAAGCAATTTTCCCAGCATCAACATCAGGAAACATATGAAGTCCATAAATTCCTTTAACATTGTATTTTTCAAAAATACCGGTACGAATAATTGATGGTGCTCCATCAACGACTTCTTCACCAGGTTGAAAAATAAGTAAAACATTATTTGGTAAGTCTTTGACATCTTTTAATTTATAAGCAAGTCCTAAAAGAGCTGCCATATGTCCATCATGACCACACGCATGCATCTTTCCTTGATGTGTGCTTTTAAACTCTACACCCGTTTGTTCAGTAATTTCTAAAGCATCAATATCACTACGAAAAGCAATCGTTTTTTCTTTATGAAAATCTAAATAAACAGCGATTCCCGTCTCTGTTATTTTTTGCGGTTGATAACCCATCTTTTCTAATTGTTCATAAAGATAAGCTGATGTCTTATATTCTTGAAAGCCAATTTCAGGAATGGTGTGTAAATGACGACGCCATTCCTTGATTTGATCTAATAATTGTTTCATAAGTTTATCCTAGATTTTACGTAAATCATCCATTAATTGTGTTTTTCCTTCTGTTTTTTCATCTTTTTGTTCTTTGATGATTCTTGCTGGGTTACCTACAACAACAGCTCCGGCAGGTACATCTTGAGTAACAATACTTCCTGCACCAACAACAGCACCTTTACCAATATGAACACCTTCGATGACAACAGCATTAGCACCAATTAAAACATCATCTTCTAGGATAACAGGTGACGCACTAGGTGGTTCAATGACACCTGCAAGCACTGCTCCGGCACCAACGTGACAATGTTTTCCTACTTCAGCACGTCCTCCTAAAACAGCACCCATATCAATCATTGATCCTTCTCCAATTTTAGCACCGATATTGATAACAGCTCCCATCATGATAACGGCATTATCCCCAATAGAAACATTTTCACGAATGAAGCATCCTGGTTCAATACGTGCGTTGATATTTCTCATATCTAGCATTGGAATTGCACTATTACGACGATCTTGTTCAATAAATGAATCTTTGATTAAATCTTTATTTTCTTCAACATAAGCGTTGATTGCATCTAAATCACCAATAGCGATTTTAAAATGACTGTCTCCAAATAAATGGAATGCATCTGTATCAGGTAAATTTTCCCCTTTTAAATACATTTTAATTGGTGTTTGTTTCTTTGCATCACCAATATATTTAATAATTTCTTCTGCAGTTTGTAACATATTTCTCTCCTTATACTTTTATTTTTCCTTCAAAGACAGTTGTTGCTGGTCCTGTCATAAAAATATGTCCTTCTTTTAGTTCAATTTCTAACTTACCACCAAGCAATTCAACTGTTGCTTTTTCTTTACAATAACCATTGATATAACTTGCATACATAACGGCACACGCACCAGTTCCACAAGCCATTGTTTCACCACTGCCTCTTTCCCATACACGCATTTTTAAATAATGATCATTGATTACTTCTACAAATTCAGTGTTGACAGATTTTGGAAACATTTCATGATGTTCAAATTGTTTTCCAATTGTTTCAATATCAAAATCCAATGAGTCAACATATGTAACAACATGAGGATTTCCCATTGAAACAGCTGTTAAAGAATATTCCTTGTCCCCTACTTTTACTTTTTCATTAATCATTTTTTCTTGATTAAAAATTACCGGAATTTCTTTACAATCTAAAATTGGTTCTTGCATATCCACTTTTGCGCCAACGACTTCATCACCTTCAAAAACAAGTTCAACGATACGTAACCCTGCTTTTGTTTCAATATTCAATACTTTTTTATCCGTTAAATGATGATCATAACAGAACTTTGCAAAACAACGAATTCCATTACCACACATCATTCCTTCACTTCCATCAAGATTAAACATACGCATTTTAAAATCATAAATATCTGATTTTAAAATAACAATCATACCATCTCCACCAATACCAAAATGACGATCAGAAATACGACTAATAAACTCTGGTGTCATATTGACATCTTGGTTGATTCCATCAACATAAATGTAATCATTGCCAATACCTTCCATTTTTGTAAAATGTAATTCCACTTTATCACCTCACATTATTTAAGACAATTTTACCAAATCGATAATTTTTTTCAATGTTCTTTATCATTTATTTTTACTCGTCCCATAAAAACACACAATATGACCATTATCTTGGTATATTTTTATACTATATTGTAGTCATGAAAGATAAATCATCTTTCTTAAATAATAAATTCATATTCCCTTCCCAAATTATTATTTAAACAAAAAGGCTTGAAAAAGTCTTTTTTGTTTTGAAAAGAAATATTCAGTTCACAATCAATGTTTATATTATAGTCAAGAAAGATAAATAATATTTAAACATCTTTCTTAGAATTTTTTTCAAATTTCCTTCCCTTATAAAAACATTAAAAAGATAGAGGACTTCAATGAAGTCCTCTATTTGTTTTCTAAGTCTTCTTTATATTCTAAATATTCATCATAAGTTGATAAACGATCAATAATGCCCTCTTTATTAAATTCAATAATTCTATTTGCAACCGTTTGTACAAATTGGTGGTCATGACATGTAAAGAGAATATTTTCTTTAAACTGAATAAGTCCTTGGTTTAATGCTTGAATTGATTCAAGATCTAAATGGTTTGTTGGTTCATCAAAAACAAGAACATTCGCATCTTCCATCATCATTTTAGCAAGCATACATCTTACCTTTTCTCCTCCAGATAAGACATTGGCTTTCTTTAACGCTTCTTCTCCAGAGAAAAGAACACGTCCTAACCATCCTCTTAAATCTTGTTCATAAACATTACCATCAGTAAATTGTCTTAACCAATCAACTAGGCTTAATTCACAATCATTGAAGTATTTTGAATTATCTTTAGGAAAATAAGATTGTGATGTCGTAATTCCCCATTTGAATTCTCCTTCATAATCTTCATCTTCACCCATAATGATTTTAAAGAAAGCTTCAGTTGCTTTATCATCTCCTACAAAAGCGACTTTTTCATTTGGTTGAATAGAGAATGAAACATTATTAATAAGTTTTTCTCCATCAACTACTTTAGTAAGACCTTCAACATTTAAAACAATATTTCCAACTTCTCTCCCTGGTTTAAAACCAATAAAAGGATATCTTCTAAGAGATGGTTTAATATCTACCATTTCTAAGTTATCTAATAATTTTTTTCTTGATGTAGCTTGTTTTGCTTTAGAAGCATTGGCACTGAATCGTGCAATAAATTCTTCTAATTCTTTTTTCTTAGCTTCTGCTTTTTTATTTTGATCTTTTGCTTGTTGGATTTGCATTTGGCTATATTCATACCAGAAATCATAGTTTCCTACATATAATTGAATACGGCTATAATCAATATCCGCAATATGTGTACATACTTTATTTAAAAAATGACGGTCATGAGAAACAACAATGACAGTATTTTTAAAATTTAATAAGAAGTTTTCTAACCAATTAATACTTTTTAAATCCAAGTGGTTTGTTGGTTCGTCTAATAATAAAATATCAGGATCACCAAATAAAGCTTGCGCTAATAAAACTTTTACTTTTTGATTACCATCAAGATCTTTCATATACATATCATGAAATTCAGAAGTAATTCCTAAACCATTTAACATTGTTTCTGCATCAGCTTCTGCATTCCATCCATCCATATCCGCAAATTCACCTTCTAATTCACCAAGTAAAATACCATCTTCATCATTAAAATCTTCTTTTGCGTATAATCTTTCTTTTTCTTGCATGATTTCATAAAGTCTTTTATTACCCATAATTACTGTTTCTACAACTTTATTTTCATCATAAGCAAAGTGATCTTGTTTTAATACTGATAATCTTTTATGAGGTTCAATAATAACCTCTCCCTTATTAGGTTCAATTTCTCCTGATAAGATTTTTAAAAATGTAGATTTACCAGCCCCATTAGCACCAATAATTCCATAACAGTTTCCTTCAGTAAATTTAACAGAAACATTTTCAAATAAAGCTCTATCTCCATATCTTAAAGATACATTTTGTGTTGATATCATAACGTCATTCCTTTCTTTTGTAATAGCTTGACTATTATGACATAAATTCATATTCTTGTCTAGAAATAAAAAAATGTAGTGTTTATCGGTACATTTTATATATTCTCCTTGTTTATTATTTTTGTGGACCACAATTATTTTTTAACTCAATCCTGATAAAGATCTCATTACAAGATCAACATCTCTATTCTCTAATTCTTGTATAATGTGTAAATATGTTTTTTGCGTAGTATTCATACTAGAATGTCCTAATCTTCTTGCCACACTAGCAATCGACACCCCAGCAAACAAAAGTAAGGAAGCATGAGTGTGTCTTAAACCATGTATGGAAATCACAGGAACTTCCGCTTTTTTACAATATCTTTCTAAAACACCATTTACCGTAGAATTGTAAACCTTCCCTTTGACAAATATAGGTTTATCCTCTGGTAAATCTTTTATCAGTTGTGAAAACTGTATAACCGTTTGCCAATCAATTTGTACTTTTCTAATAGATGATTGATTTTTTGTAGGTAAAAAACCGCCATCACCTTTATAATCCCATGTTTTAGAAACAGATATTGATTGCCTTGAAAAATTAAAATCTGCCGGAGTTAAAGCAAGTGCTTCTGAAAATCTTAAACCTGTCTTTGCGATTAATAAAATCATCCATTCCCAACTTATTTCATTTTTCAACTCTAATGTATCTAATAAAGTATGTAATTCAAATTGATTAATAAATTTCACTTTCTTAACACTTGGTGTTTTTCCTTTAATAATTGCTTTTCTAGTAGGATCTCTATCAAGTAATCCTTCATCTACCGCATCTAAAATAGAACCTTTTAATTGATGATGAAAATCCATCGTTGTTTGTCTTTCATGTTCAAAAGCATAATTATTTAATAACTCTTGATAAGATATTCTCGTTAAATCCTTTATCTTCAAATCAGGAATTAATTTTCTCAACCACCTAAGAGTCATCTTATACTTATCCAAAGTTACTTTTCTTATAGCACCTTCTTTATATATTTTTATCCATTTTTCATAGTAATCACAAAATAAATCATCTTTATCTATATCATCCATATAAATTCTCCCTCTATTGTGGTCCACAAATATAAATATATATTTCACATGCAAATTCTTATTGAAAAAATATAAATTATCACTAATATTTACAAACGCTGATGAAGGGTAATAAGGTTGTCGAGTTGTGAGAAATATTGACCGATTTTTGTTTGTTCTTTCTTATTTGGAATTTGAATTTTAAACTCTGAATACTCTTGTGCATTAACTCCTGGCTGTCCAGAACGTTGAGAAGTCACTGTGATATACTTGTTATATTTATCAGTCAGCGTATTTTGAAATACAAACTCTGCATTATATTTTTCCTTAATTCTTGCTCGAATTAAGAATCCAGCATAGTAAACCAACCCATCAGAATCCTTGTAAATATAGGATTTTCCAACACTTGCACCTGTTCGAGCAAACAAAATATCTCCTTCTGCTAGTTTGTAATTTTCCGCATCAATCAAATCAATATCAGGAGATGTAAGATTATCTTTTAAAAACTCATGCGTATTATCATCGATATCTGTGATTCTAATATACTTATTAACCCCATCAAATTCTTTAGCAGCCGAATTCAACCCGTACTCAAAAGAAGAAGCAATATCTCCTAGCTTACGCTGTTCCCAAGTGATATCCACTTGCTCCTCGACGATTTGGATTCATGCTATACCACATAAAACCGACAACTCTCCTAAGAAGTTTTTCATCGGTTATTTGACTAAGATCAACGGATGAAATTATAGGTTTCCTTATGATATGGTCTACTAAGTGTTCTTTATAGAACTCATAATATTCTAAATTCGGATTTGCTTCAGCAAATGTTAATAAGTGGATTCTTTTTTCATTTATTGCTGCTTCTATCACAAGGTTAATCGTGTCTGCCAAGTAACTTCGCCTCCCTTGTATAATCATAGACTTCTTCAAATTCCTGCATTTTACTAATCTTTAGAGCATCTGTGAATTGAGCATATATTTCTGTTGAAGTTGGATTTTTATGACGCAAATAAGCCTGAATTTGTTCCAATTGCCAACCTGCTTCTAATTTTTCCTGTGCAAAACCATGTCTGAGCATATGTGGATGAACTTTAATTCCAGTCTTTTTTGATAACCGAATAAAAAGTTGCTCGATTGTACAGTCTTTAAATGGAGTTCCTTTGTTGCTTCCATAAAGATTGATGAACAAAAAATCAGAGTCATATTCCAATACATCTTCATTGATATATTTGAGCAATAGGTCTACTACATAATCAGGAAGGTATACGATACCTTCTGCATTCCCCTTAACTCTTGCCCCATTTTCATTGTTTTCTCTTGCTACGATATGAACAATCTTATCCTCAATCTCTGAAATATCACACAAATGCATTCCTAATGCTTCATTAAGGCACAAGCCACCTTCAAAAAGCAAAGCTATGAGCAATTTATCTCTATTGTTTACACATGCCTGAAAAATGATATTATATTCTTTTCTCGTAATTGCTCGCACTGGTTCAGATACAATTGGCTTTTTGAAAATAGAAGACATCACCTGCGTTTTGTGTTTAATTAGTTCATATAAAAATGGCTTAAACTGACCACCAACCATTTGCATGCGGTATACTTCTAATTGCTTTATTTCACCATTTGCACTAAGATAACGATATAAATCAAGAACTGCTGACATAATATGATTAACAGTCTTATTTGACCTTGCACAATTTTCTTGATAAATATGTATAATTCCTTGCGCATAGTCCGGATACTGTAATCATAGTGAAAACTCACTTAGAATATCTACCGGCCCTTGCTCTGGGTTTGTACAAAGTTCAAGAACATCAAGATCTTTGGCATTCATGTATTCCATGTAAAGCAGAAGATTATATGCATAACTACATTGAGTATTTGGAGACTTTCCAAGATTATCAAGGTATTTCAAGTACTTATTGATGATTGTTACAAGCTTATAGTCATCATCCAGCAAAATATAACGGGCTCCTTTTGAAGTTTTGATATTTTGTACTTTCAAGAGACTCACCTCCTTTGCAACCTATTCACCTATATATATGACAGATTTTTTTTCAACACTCATTTTTACATACAGCAAAAAAAGACCCGCAACTAATTGGCTGCGGGTAATTAAATATTATTTAAAAAGTTTTCGTTCGTTTTCCGGTCTATCGAAATACTCTTCTAAGTATTGAGACAGAATCTTTTCAGTAGCAACGGTTTTGCTCATTCCGGTTTCATCACAAAAGCACACAAGCATTTCATGAATCTCACGATTTAGTTTTATATTTAGTATTTTTGCATCCTTTTTCTGTCTTGGCATATTAATTTACCTCCTCAAGTTCATCGGCCTTACGATCCTCAATATAATCCTTGAGATCTTGATGGAGCTTAATACGCGCCTTGAAAACAGATGCGTTATAATATGCTTTCAACCTTTCTGGAATTGCTGTGGCTTCTAATCGCTCAAGCCATAATACATCTACCGCGTGTTTTCCGGTTGAAACATAAAGCGCAAACATTTCATCTTCATCTACACCGACATTCTCTGCAAACTTATGAATATTGGAGCGGATTGCCTTTTCTTGATATTCCTGAATGTACTGAAGGAAGGTCTTGCCTTCAACAACACCAAGGATACCTTTCTTAATGTCTTCCAAAATCTTACAAGCGTATTTCTGTTGAATTTCAGAAAGAACCCCTAGGTTAGTTTCAATCTCGTGGATAGCAGCCATCTTTTTAGCATCTTTTTCGACATTTACAATGTCCTTCATGGTAACGATTTTGAATTGTGCCTCTAGATATGCTGCATCAATCTTATCCATTTCCATAGTAGACAAATCTGTATCTAGTACATATCCTGGCTTAGAGGTTGAACCTCCGCCACCTCTATTTGATGGAAGATCTTTATAGCGCATTGTTAGAATGCGATACGTTTTTTCGGTGAAATCGACTTTTAATCCATACTCATTGTTCCATTTGAATCCCTGAAGAATTGCCGCTCGAAGCGTAGATTTCAATAGATAGAACTCTTTACGGAACATCTGGCGGTCTTCATCTGATTTTGGCAAACATTCGAAATTTTCAATTTTGTCATGTGCGAAGATTTCGCAGATGCGATCGTATGTTTTATTCAATGTATCAATATTTTCGTCGATATTCCCAACTTCAACACCTATGTAATCCCCTTGACAATACAGTTTCAGCGCCTCGTTTAGATTTCTCTTCATGGTATATGGTTTCCGATAGAACTTCACCATACCCCAAGGCTTTTCGTTATTGTTAAGTACACGGTTCGTACGCGAAATAGCCTGGATAATATTGTCTGTATCCATGACCTTGTCCATATAAAGAACGTTAAGCCATTGTGAATCAAAACCGGTAAGGAGCTGGTCTACAACAATCACAATATCCAGTGCATCTGCGTGTGTATTACCCATATGCTTGTATGCATCTTTATGTGCAAGACGATCTGTTAAATCCTTCTTGAAAGCTGTATATTTCGGATCCGTCTTTCGGTCAAATTTAGTTCCGAAGGTATCATTATAATCGTTTACGATATCAGCAAGCGCATTCTCCTTATTAAAGACGGAAGCACTGTTAACATTGATGTTTGGGTCAAATAATGATGTCACATGAAGATCCGGAGCCATCGCTTTAAACAGTTTCCAATACTCATATGCTTCTGCAATGGATTCTGTTGCCAAGATTCCATGGAAAAGAGTGCCATTTTCGCCAAAAGCAATCGTTTTATAGTTTTTTAGAATGCTTTCTACAACGCGTTCTCGATGGTCATCGTTATCATACTGCTTTCCAGGAAGATAGTCCTCGATACCCTTAAGAGAATTTCCGTTCTTATCCCTTTTAATCTGTCCATGATCATCTAGTTCAGATGCCATAGGAGTCTGTTCTGTCAGACGACGATACAGCTTCCAGTTATCCGTACCAACAATAATATCATCCTTGCTTGTTGCATGACATTCAGCTAATGCGACAGCTTCTTTTAGATCCTTGTCTGCATATGTTTTAACAGCTTCCGGCCAAAAGCCAAGAACATTACCATCTCTGATACCTGTTGCAAGAGAATAGATAGCAAGGCAGTCTCCAAAAACTGTTTCTGTCGTCAATTCCCCCGGTTTCATGTTTTCTGCAAAGATTGGCGTTCCAGTAAAACCAAAGAACAGAGAATTATAGAACGTTCTCTTTACTCGCTCGTGCATAACTCCAAATTGGCTACGATGTGCTTCATCAATGATAAAGACAATTCTCTTTGCCTTGATAACGTCAAGTTCTGCTTCTCGAAGTTTTGCTACATCATCATTGATTCGAGAAATCTTCTGAATAGACGTAACAATAAGGCGGTCTGATAATTTTGAGCTTCCCAATTTATTGAAAAGGTCTTTGGAACTTACTGTTTCACAAACAGATTCTCCCTGACGTTGGAAACTGTTATATTCATTGGTAGATTGTTCATCCAAGACCTTACGGTCTACTACGAAGATAACTTTATCAGCCAAATTCATGTCTGTAATCAGCTGCCCAGCCTTGAAGCTTGTCATTGTTTTACCGCCCCCAGTCGTACACCAGATAAAGCCACCTAACTGATTGTGGTCGCCCCATTTTTGTTTGGCAGTTCTGCCCACGATTGCACGAATGGCTGCATACTGATAGCTTCTACATACTTTCAGAGCATCCTTAGCAGAATCAGCAACGGTATAATAACCGATCAGCTTGTGTGCTTCTGGAATAGAGAGAATATGATATTCACCCGTGATAAGTTCACGCCAGTCTTTGATAACATTGTTATCTCGGTCTCCCCAACGGAAGAAAAACGCAGAATTAAACGCAGTTGGATTTCCAGCATTAGCAAAGAACAATGCATCTTCTGGCGTCATAGCCCAGAATACCTGTACAAGCCCCATAAAGCCACTCCAGACACCTTCATTTGCATACTTAACAATTTGGTTGGATGCTTCATAAACGTTGACTCCTGAGGCTTTTAACTCGATATGGATGACAGGCATACCATTGATTAGTAATGTAATGTCACCGCGTCTATCATTGAACTGTGGATCTGTACTGAAATATGTTTGTTCTGCAATCTGATATCGAGAGCTGCCGCCTGCAATTTCAGTTGCAGAAAACAGGTCAAGATATACTTCGTGTCCGGCATGCTGTTTGTCCGGAGAATCAGAATCACGTTTAATAGCGATAGGACGGCCATTTACGAAGTGATTTGCCTTTACTGGAGTATTTGCCTGTAACCTAACAACATCCATTACACGGTCCATCTCATCGCTTGAGAGAGGCACATTATTCAATGTTGTACGATTACGTTCAAAAAGAATATCTTTCCAGTTATCAATCAGCTCGGGAATGGTTTTATTTTTTAAAACTTCATGCTCCCATCTGGCTTTTTTTAGAAGTTCGACTACGTCAGCTTCAAAATTTAACTCACCGTTTTGTCCTGTATATGGTAATGGCATTAGTTGTCACCTCCAATCAATTTTTCAAGAAATGCCTTTTTAACATCAAGAAGTTTTTCATACTTACGCTGATGAAGAGTGATGAGGTGATCGAGTTGATCAAAATATGCACCAATCTTACTCTGTTCCTCTTTTGAAAGTGGAACCATAAACTCCGAACTGGATATTAAATTCCAATCTGACCGTGGCATTTTTGAGCCTGATGACTGGTTTGCAATGTTATCAAATTGCTGAGTTTGAATAAGTCGATAAAGAAAATTTTTGTCCATATTAACAGGCTTTAACACCCACCAATCACCAACTGCAATGCCCTTAAAATCTGGATTCAACCAATTGTGCAAATATGGACGAAGCTTTCCGTAAAGCACCTGCGAACCATCAAATGTAATTCCAGTCTTTACCACTTCTTTTGAGCGAATATCTTTATTCAAGCGTCCTTCTTCTGCTACCACGTCCTCATACTCTACGCTTGGTGTATCTGATGCTGATGTACAAACAGAAGACTCTCTTGTGGCGATATCGCTGAACTTACGCTGTTCCCAATCATCAGTAAATCCCTTAAATCGAATTTCTGGCACACTTGCACCTTCTTTTGGGAACATCTTACCAAGCATAGATTTCTTAATTGCTTTTAACTTTTCAACTTTAATTTTTTCAACTTTAATTTTAGTGTCAACTGAAGATAATAGCGTAGCTATTTTTTCCTGTATTTCAATTGATGGAAGTTGAATATTCTGTGCATACAAAGTATCCCAATCAATATTTTTTCTACACTGGCTCGCACCTTCTGTAGTAGCATCAAGAAAAAACTGGTTTGCTTGAGGTCTTTTAACCCATTGTGCCATATACTCAGGAACTGCCCCAATAACCCTATACGCTTTGTATGCAGGAGAAATAATACCATGTTCAAATCTTAAATTAACATTTGCATTTCCAAGATGGAGGTTTTGTGCAGATAAAACCAAATCATTCTTTTTAATTTTAATGTATCCAATATTTGAACTGCCTCTAAAATGTGAGAATAATTCGTCATTTCGATAAATTCCATTGATGGCGCATGAAAGAAGTGTGTCTTCATTCTCAATCACCGTTTTTTCTCTAGTTTCTTCTAAAATAGAACCAAACGGCACACTATTTGATTCTACTTTAGAGTTAATAAAATACAATTTATCCATTTATAATTCCTCCAAGAGCATCGTAACTGCCGCCATATCAATATCGTTTCCTGTAAGTTCATTCAGACTTACTTTTAACTCTGCATTTATATCATCAATTTTTCCAGACAATTCAGCTAGAGGATCAGAATACTTCTTTTCTAATGCCGTAAAATTAGATACAAATCGTACAATAACATCTTCTCCTACATTATTAATAGCAGTGATAATCGGCGAAATCCATTTTTTCTCTAAAAGATCATAGATTTCCTCTTCAGATAATGCTTCAATTTTATCTTTTGCTTTATCTTCAAGTCTTGCTTCAATCGTTTTCACCTGTTTACGAAGAACCTTTTCTTTTGCAATAGCATCCTGAATAGCTTCAATGCATTCTACAGCCTCTTTATCAAGGTCACCGTTCTTAATTGCAGACTTAAACTTTTTGGCGTCAAACGCTGTTTCTTCATCGTCCTTGCATACTACAGATTTGGCTTCTTCGTCCATGCTTTCCCAAATTTCAGCATATTCTGATGCTTTATTGCCAGCTTCAGCTGTAAGTCTTGACATCTTATCAAAATCAGCAGCGAAAAATACAGATTTTACAAGTTCAAAAGGCATAATTTTACCTTTCCAACCTTTTTGCTCTTCAACAGTTTTCTTGGTTTTCGAATCTTTCTTAGTTACCATATTCGGTTCTGTTTCAGCACAGATATACCAACCTTCTGTTTCAAGTCTTGCAAGGTCAGAATCTACAATCATCCAATTGTCTGCAAAAGCCTGGAACACACGGTATACATCAACCAATGGCTGATTTTTATAAGTTTCAAAAAGCTTTTCTACAATTGCATTGTGTACTGATGGAACAGCATCCTGATTGATAAGTGTGTGAACTAAATATTTTCTAAATTCCTCGGATGTTCCCCTAATCTTGTTAAGGAAAGTTTGTACATCGCTATCCGCAAAGACCGTATCTTTTACGTTTGCATCTGCAAAAGCATTGTATCCATCTACCTTGTCTAACAGTTTTTCACGAAGCGATGGGAACTGTTGCCAAATAGCATCAAAGACTTCCAATTCTTTGTCTGATACTTTCCCTGTCATAACCGAGAATAGATCGTAAGGCGCTTCCTCTGTAGTTGCAGATATATAGCGTGGTACGTTTAAGTTATATCCATTTGCCTCGATTTCTTCCATGGTTGCAAGGTGTGCGTAATTTGGCACATCTTTACGTGCAATAACAGTGTCAAAGATTCTCTGAACATCACTCTCGGTAAGAACATTCTGTTTCTTATCCCTTTTATAGGATTGAGAAGCATCGATAAAGAGAATGTCATCTTCACAACGGTTTTTAGAGAGAATCATTACAATAACCGGGATTGGAGTTGCGAAAAACAACTGCTGTGGAAAACTAATGATTGTCTCAATGTTATGGTTTAAAATAAGATTTTTACGAATTTCTCCTTCGCTATCACCACGGAATAACACACCGTGTGGAAGAACAATAGCCATTACACCATCATTCTTAATGTGATATAGACAGTGTAGCAAGAACGCATAATCAGCTTTTCCTGCTGGAGCAAGTCCATAGCCCTTATATCGCACATCTGTCTGATGCTGTTCAGGCTCATAGTGAGCACTATAAGGAGGATTTGATACCACCGCATCCACAAAAAGCGGTGCATAAGCTGTCTGCTCATCAAAATAAGGCCAATCATCCTCAAGAGTATTTGCATTACGCATATTGATATTTTGAACTGGAATTCCCTGCATAAATAAGTTCATCTTTGCAAGGTTTGCTGTTTCGGTAATAAGCTCTTGCCCGAAATAATGGATATTATCCGATGGAACATATCTTCCAACTTCTTTACCAATGTTCAACAAAAGTCCTCCAGATCCAACTGTTGGGTCATAACAATATACTTTTTCTCTATCTTTCAATCTATTTGCAACGATGCGTGCCATAAGCGACGTAAGCTCATGAGGAGTATAGAAGGCTCCATCTTTTTTTGCCTCACTAGAAAATTGCTGAATCAAATATTCGTAAATGTATCCCAAAACGTCGTATTCACGACTTGTAGGAGGGATAAGATCTACTAAATCTACAATATCTCGGACCGCCTTATCACGAGAACCAGAGTTCTCTCCAAGCTTCGTAAGACCAGTCTGTAATGCACTGAATACCTTATCAAATACAGTTTTGTATCTACCATTAAGGTTCAGATAAAAATCATCCAATGCTTCAGATACATCTTTTGCTCCAAGGTTGACACCAGATTCCTTCCAAACATGGAAAAGGTTTTTGTGTGAAATAAAGTATCCTATACCGTCTTTGAATTTATCCTTGATGTCATCATCTACATCAAGAAGGTCATCAATCACACCGCCTAAGTCCTTCAGGTAATCTACTTCCTTATCACATAGATATTTGTAGAACATGAAACCAAGGATGTAGTCCTTGTACTCGCTTGCTTTAATGTTCTTACGCAACTCATTTGCTGTTGACCAAATCTTTGCTGCTAATTCTTGTTTATTCATAAAAACAGTCTCCTTATTTTATTAATATCACTTTACATTATTATACACCATTTTTGATGTATCGTCTTCACGATTCAAGATAAAAATAAATAGAGGAACTTCTCCTCATTCTTACCTACTTATCTATTAAATTTACTTTAAGTACACATTGCTATTATGCATACCGTTTACTATTAAGAATATTTAAAGTACACATACTTAATATAATTAAGATAATTCCAATTGCAAAATCAAATAGTTTTTTACTCATATTCATTTATCCTTTCTTACATTTCATAAACAACATTGTGTATTTGAGCGCCAATTATAAATTTTACACGGAACTGCTTCATCTGTTGTCTCTGTTGGTTGTGTATTGTTTTCTTCATATTCAAGAAAGTCAAACAATGTCATTTGTTGATTTTCTTCGTATGGCTTACCTAATGGAACCGTATCTTTCAACCCATCCATTTGCCATATATTCCAGCTAATAATATTAGCTATACGATTTAATGTCTTCTTCTCCAGTTCATGTTTCCATCGTTCAATAAAGTATTCATAAAACGACAACAAGACATTTATACATGCAATAAGAAGATTGTCACCCTAGTATTCATAACCGTAATAGCTTTGTATTGCTCGCTCAGCCCATTTAAGCCATTCTTCTTCGGTGATTGTATTTTCATTCACAACACGTAGTTTGCGGTCTAAAAATCCGATTCTATTGATTGGCGGTACAATTAACTCACCTGTTGTCGTATCATAACGTGAGACAAGATACGGGGCCTCCCCACATGTAATTTCAAGTCTACGGGAGTCCACATATTTCTTCCATGTTTGTTTCCCATCGAAAATTATCTTTTCTTCGTTAACAGTCCACGTATTATCATCGTTCACGTAATTAAAAACATCTTTACGCCCAAACCACTGCTCATCAGCGTTTGTAATATTTCTATAGCCTGAGGAAAATTCTTAAAAGCAGAGAGACAATTTTACTTATACCTATATTCAATCAGTACAAAATATTTAATACAACTTTTATTATATTTAAAATTACCTTCTTTAATAGCAACTCTATTACTTTATATTTGTAGTTTACAATATTAAAAGATACAACATCGCCTTATATAAGACGGTATTGTATCTTTTTTACATAAAAATAAGAAACCTTTTTCAAGATTTCTTACTTTAATAAATTATCTAACACTTTAATCATTTCTTCTATTTTTTGATCACAATCTTCACTATTGACTGCATCATGTACACAATGTGTCATATGTGCTTTTAAGACCTCTTTGTTGGCTCTTTTTAAAATAGCTTCACTGGCCATGATTTGATGTGAAATATCAATACAATAGCGATCTTCTTCCACCATTTTTAAGATACCATCAATTTGTCCTCTTGCCGTTTTTAAAAGTCTTGTGACCTGTTTTTTATCGGCCATCATACTTATTCAATTCCTTTATAAGTATATCCGGCTTCTTCAATGGCTTGTTTTAGTGTTGCTTCATCAGCTTCACCTTCTACAAAAGCACAGTTTTTTTCTAAATCAACTGTTGCTTGAATACCATCAATAGCATTTAATGCTTTTTCTACGTGTGCTTTACAATGTTCGCACATCATTCCTTCTACTAATACTTTTTTCATTTTCTTTTCTTCCTTTTTCCTATTTTCTTGTATTTTAATAATTTGATGTTTTGGTTTAAAGAATCTTAATCTAAGTGCATTTGATACAACAAAGACAGAACTTAATGACATTGCTGCTGCTCCATACATTGGATCTAACAACCAGCCAAAGATTGAATAGAATGCTCCTGCAGCAACAGGAATACCAATGACATTATAGAAGAATGCCCAAAATAAGTTTTCTTTAATATTTTTAATTGTGGCTTTTGATAGTTCATAAGCCACAACAACATCTTGTAAATCATTTTTCATTAAGACAATATCGGCAGATTCAATAGCAATATCAATACCCGAAGTCATCGCAATGCCAACATCACTTCTTACAAGAGCAGGCGCATCATTGATTCCATCACCAACCATAATAACACGATATCCTTTTTTTTGTAAATCTCTTACATGTTTTTCTTTATCTTGTGGTAAGACTTCACCAATGGCTTCAATACCTAATTCATCAGCAATGGCATTGGCTGTTAATTGATTGTCCCCTGTCAACATATAGATGTTAATATTCATATCTTTTAAACAATCAATAGCATGTTTACTTGTTTGTTTTAAGACATCAGAAACAACAATTAAACCAATAAGTTGACCGGCATAACTATAAAATAAAGGTGTCTTTCCTTTAGAAGATAATTCTTTATAGAGATTTTCAATCGAAGAAAGATCAACACCATTTTCTTCCATTAAACGTCTATTTCCTGATAAAAGAACTTCTCCTTTTAAGTCACCTACAAGTCCTAGACCTTGTTTCATTTCAAAATGATCTAATGAATCAATAGATAAACCTTGTTCTAAAACATAACTATGAATTGCCTTGGCAAGTGGATGTTTAGAATATTGTTCAATTGAACCTGCATATTTCAATAAATCATTTTCACTTACACCCATTGGATAAACTTCTGTTACTTGAGGTTTTCCTTCAGTAAGTGTTCCCGTCTTATCTAAAACAATCGTATCACATTTAGAAAGTTCTTCTAAATGTTGTGCTGATTTAACTAAGATACCTAAGTTAGCTCCTTTCCCTGTTCCAACCATAATTGCTGTAGGAGTGGCAAGCCCTAAGGCACATGGACAAGAAATAACAAGAACTGAAATCGCACAGTTTAAAGCAAAGTGGAAATCTTTATTTCCAAGGATCAACCATAAAATGAAAGTAATGATTGCAATTGTAATAACGGTTGGTACAAAGACACCACTGATCTTATCGGCAAGTTTCGCAATTGGCGCTTTAGAAGCACCTGCTTCTTCTACTAAACGAATGATTTTAGAAAGCGTTGTATCATTTGAAGTATGACTAACTTCTACTTGCATATAACCATCCAGGTTATTAGTTGAACCAATAACTTGATCTCCAACTGTTTTATCAACCGGTAAGCTTTCTCCAGTAATCATCGCTTCATTGATTGAACCATGTCCTTGAATAATTTTTCCATCCAAAGGAATATTGTTACCTGGTTTAACAATCACAATATCACCAATTTGAACATCTTCAATGGCTATTTCAACTTCTTTTCCTTCTTTTAAGACAATAGCTGTTGAAGGCATCAGCTTCATCAATTTTTCAATTGCTTCTGAAGTCTTTTGTTTAGAACGTGATTCTAAATATTTACCTAAAGAAATTAATGTTAAAATCATTCCTGCCGATTCAAAGTAAAGTTGCATCATATAATGATGGGTCATATCCATATCCATTCTTCCTAGATAATAAGCCATCATAAAAGTAGCATATAAACTATAAATAAAAGCTGCTGAAGAACCTAAGGCAATCAAAGAATCCATATTTGGACTACGATTGAATAAAGTTTTAAAGCCTCGAATATAATAACCTCTATTGATGAACATAATAGGAACAACTAAACATAATTGAACTAAAACAAAGATCATCATATTTTCATGACCTAAGAGAATACTTGGTAAAGGCCAATTTATCATATGTCCCATACTGATATAAAACAAAGGAATCAAGAAAATAAATGATAAAATCAAATTCTTCTTTTTATGCTCATTTTCATTTTCTTGAACATTTGAAACCTGTTTTTCACCAATATTTTGAGCTTTATAACCTGCTTTATCTACGGCCTCAAAAATTTGACTTTCACTTAGTTTATTTTCATCAAATTCAACAGTCATTGAATTTTGCAATAAATTGACATTAACATCATCAACACCATCCAACCCTCTTACCGCTTTATCTACATGAGCTGAACAAGCACTACATGTCATCCCACCGACATCATATTTCTTTTTCATTGCTACACCTCCCACCCCTATAGGGTATCTATATCATACTTGAATACTAAAAAATAAGCAAGAAATACGCTTACAAAATTTCTTGATTTTCTAATGTCATTTTCCCCTCTTTCATTTGATAAATACGATAACCCCATTCTTTTCTTTCATCTTCTTCAATTAATTCATTCATACTTACCCCAAATAAACAACTTAATGCATATAAATGATGAATTGAAGGATATGTACTTCCTTTAAACCAACGATAAATTGGTTGAGGACATTCTAAACATAAATACTCTTGAATATCTTTTACTTTATACCCCATCTGATCAACACATCTTTTTAAATTCTTTCCTATTTTTAAAGGATTTATTAATTTTTTCTTCATTTCTATCACCACTATTATTTTAAAATAAAAAAAGAAGGCTGTCATTGAACTTGTAGTTCACTAACCTTCTCTTTTTTCAGACATTCTAAAAAATACAATTCCTAACATAAAGAAAACAGATAGAGCTCCTAGAGAAAGATTAATTTGACCTGTTGTTTGTGATAAAACACCAACAACTGTTGTTCCTAAAAACGAAGCTCCTTTTCCACAAACATCCATTAAACCAAAGTATTCTCCTGATTTTTCTAAAGGAATGATTTTTGTAAAATAAGATCTTGATAAAGATTGAATACCTCCTTGAAACATTCCTACTAAAACAGCTAACAACCAAAATTGCCATTGTTTTGTAAGGAAAATCGCAAAAATTGAAATACCCAAATAAGCTAATATACAAACTCTTATTAGTTTAGCTGCTTCATATTTTGATGATAATCTTCCAAATAAAATAGCAAAAGGAAAAGCAACAACTTGGGTTAATAATAAAGCTAATAACAATCCTGTACTTTCAAAACCTAAAGCTGTTCCATAGGCTGTAGCCATATCAATAATGGTATAAACACCATCTATGTAAAAGAAAAACGCAAGTAAGAATAAGAAAATCTTTTTTTCTTTTCTAACATTTTTTATCGTTTCAAATAAACGTTTAAAACTGTTTTTGCATCGCATGGGGTTTTCTTTCTACATAATATTTTTGTTGATAAGTTTTTAATAGTGGTAAAGTAAGACCAAACCACCAAAAAGTAATAATAGCAAAAGAAATCATCATTGACATTTCCATAGATAGTCCAATCTTTCCAGCATTTAAAACAAGAAGAAGGCAGATAACAAAAGGAACACAGCTTCCAATATAACCCCAGGCATATCCTTGAGAAGAAACATGATCTACACGTTCAGGCGTTGTTACATCAGAAAGCATCGAATCATAGAAAATCAAGCTTTTGGAAAAACCTATCTTAGCAATAATGAAAACAATTAAAAAGAATAGCCACTGTTTAATAAAACCAAGTAAAAAGCATCCAATACAACCAATTAATAAAATGATTATAAAGATGTTTTTTTTATAACCTTTTGTATCAGCTAAAGTCCCTAAGACCGGTCCTAAAAAAGCAACGATAATTGTAACAATTGATGCAGCATAACCCCAAAAAGCCAAATAATCAACAGAAGATAGCCCTGCTTTTTCTGATAAGTAATTAAAATAAATTGGCATGATTGTTGATACCAGAAGAACAAATGCTGAGTTTCCTACATCATATAAGACCCAGTTTTTCTCTTCTTTTGTCATTTTAAATCTCATTTTTTTCCTCTTTTCCACTGAATGTGTAATGATATAAATCATTATTCGTATTATTTTCTGTTAAAAGCTGTAACGCTCTTTCTTTACCAATGTGATAAAGCTCATTTAATTTTTTAGTACTTTCTATGCATTTTGGATTTTCCTCATAATTAACAATTAATCCATGCATTTCCTTATAATTCCCACTTATATGAAGTAAAGCATAAATAATCTTTCTCTTTAATTTAGAAGGAGCAGCCAATAAATCATTGTACATTTTCATACCCTTAATAGCCTTTTTTGTTTGCTTAGTTGTTATTTTGTAAAAATCAGCAATAATTTTAGCATTTTCCTCACATGCCACTAAATGATTCGTCAAATGATGTGAAATAGGATTTAATCCATCTTCAATCATTTAAAAACGATCAAATTCAACTTCTATTTCTCCATGTGATACTCCACTTTCATGAATTCTTTTTTCAATATAACCGCGACACGTTGCATCTAAGGCAAAATGACAAATAAATCCATAATAATAAGCTAGGTAATGATTGATTTGTTTTTTAGAAGTCATCATTTTTCTAAAAGTATCAAATACTTCTTTTCCTGTTTTTTCGTGCATGTTATAACCTATTGAATTAATTTCATTGGTTTTTAATGGTAAATAATAAAACAAGAGATCTGGGCCATGTAGTCCAATATCACAGAGTTCTTTATTTTCTATAATTATTTTTTTGATATCGTTTGGTAGTTCTTTTAAAACTTCTTGTCCAAATCGATAATGTGCATAAGTTGATGGCTTTTTTTTTCATTTCCCTTTCTTTAGTTTAGAAAAAGCATACTTATTTTTAAGATAATCAACTATCATTTTTATGAAAAGAAATGTTAAGTAAAAGTAAAAAACGATGATTCATCCCATCGTTTCTCTATAAATTCATTTTCAATCGTTTTAAAGATAACATCTTAATCATATTCTGGCATAAGGCTTTCATCAACAGCATAAGCTATCCTATTGTATAGAATTCTTAATAAATCTTCTTTAGCACCATTTTCTAAAAGCTCTTTCCCAAGTTCAGATTTAACTAAATGAGTTAGACAGTCATATTGGAAAGCATATTTAAATGGGGCATAGTCATTTCTAAACATATAAATTGAATACTTATCACTGGCAAAAGGAATATCACTATCAACATGTACACCATATGTACCATATTTTTCTAATGGAAAATCATTTTTTCTATATCTATAATGTATTGTATCTTCTGTACCATAGATTTTAGAAAAAGCATAGAACTCCCTAAATTTATATATCTTATAGATATCCCCCTCTTTTTCAAAATAAGAGTCTGAATCTAAACCAATGGTCATTGTAAATGGAAAATCAAAGACTTTTCCACTTTTATGTGAGTTAAATGAAACACTTCCTATAATATCTAAAGAACCTTGGTTAAAAGTTTCTTCTTCATGTATTTCATTAAATCTTAATTCTATTCCAAAATCAGAATCAACATCCCCACAATTATTATATTTATTGATATCCTCTAATAATTTGTTATGAGAAACATTGTCAAAAAGTTCATTGTAAGAATAAGCACTTTCTAAATCAACATTGGCTATTTCATTAGCACTGTTTTTAAGTTTGCTTTTTTCTTTTTCATCCATCATTTTTTTATAACAGATAAACTTATCAAAAACAGCTTTCTTTAAATTATTTTCAAATTTATTAAATTGAAAAACAAGTTTTCCCAAAAAATTGTCTTGTATATAAATTTCATCTTGATTTAAACCTTCAAAATATTCTTTTAAGCCAGGAATATACCAATCAGCATCTTCATTCTTTACAAAATCAAAAAATTCATCAAATGTAACATGTTCCATATAAGAGTCCCCCTTAAAAATATATACTCAAATTTTAACACAGAAGTAAGGAAAGGGTAAAGAAAAAGACGATTTTAAATTTCCATCGTCTCTTTATAAAATTCTATAAATTCATTTTCAATTGTTTCAAAAGCTACAAAACTTAAATCAACTTTTCTTTGCAACTTTAAATAATTCCGATTGATTTCATCATTTAATAATTCTTTTAGTTCCAAAGATAACATTTCATCATCAATTTCAAAAACTAATTTAGTTTCTTCTTTTGTTAAATCTCTTTGAATAAAATGTTTCCAAATAACATTTTGTAAAACATCTTCCACTTCTAAATAATAAGTAAGTTCTTTTTTTATCGGTCTTGTAACATCACTTAAATAAACTTCACTTCCATCATGTAACAAACATCCTAAAATAACTTCTTTACTATATCCTCTTGTTTTTGCTTCCTTAGCACAAGCAAGACTATGTTGAGCTACAGAATAAAAATATTGAACATGTCCATTTCCTCGACATATTAAAGAAAGTGCATGTGCAATATCTTTAATATCTAATAAACTTTCATCAGCATTTAATGGATCAAAATATTTTTTTGTATACGTTGTAATAAAACTCATAAAAACTCCTTTATAACTTAATAGATGTCGTGCTTAGGGCACACACCACAATCAACAAACAACAAATTGTCATATTCATTCCAAATGAAAATGATAAAAAATAAGCTATTATTGAATAAAATAAATACAATAAACATGTTATAAAAAAACGTATAAAATGTTTATAAGCATACTTTTTTCTTGACATACTTGTTGCCTCAATTGCTTCTTGATAAGACATTCCTGAATACCAATAAATACATTCATTTTTATAAATCATTCCTGTAAGCAAAGCTAACATCATAAGCATATAATTACCTAGAATCAAGCTAAATAGTTTAAGATTTTTCAAATCAACAATCATCATCAATACCATGCCAACACAAAATAAAATCATCCAAACAATATACCCCTTATAGCTTTTTTTCATTTTAAACCTATTTCCTTTCAATATCCCCACATAAACGCTTACAAACTAGATTCTTGCAACGTTTTTTATGGGCTTCATGCAAGGGATGATTTTGAAAATTCTTTAAAGCTTCTCGGTTTTTAAATTCACTATAGAAAACAAGATCATAACCTAATGATAAGTTTTCTTCCATTTCCACACATAATAAACCTTCTATATCTTTTAATGTTTCAACAGATTCTTTTAGTTTTATTAACGTTTCTTTTTCTTGATGTTTTTCTTTAACTTCATCTGTATAATTCCAAAATAAAATATGTCTAATCATTTTTTGTCCCTACTTTCATAATTTCATCAACAACTACCTCTACCGTTTTATAAGAAACATCTATTTTATAAGTATCTAATTTTTGATACATTTCCATTCTTTCGATGCTTCTTTTTAAAACATCGCTCTTTCTAATTCCTTGATCAATATCTTTTTGAATACGTTTTTCTAAAGCTTCTTTTTGACAAACTAAAGAAATCGCTATTACTTTTACATCATTTAAATCTAGGCGTGAAAACAGATCATCGATAATACTTTGTTCATGCATTACCCAACAAAAAATAATATTTTCAAAAGCGTTGCATTTTATATCATTGTTCAACAAAGCACAGATGTTGTTTAAAACAAGCTTCTTTGTTTCTTTATTTACAACAAAAGGATGCATATCCCAACACCAATCACCATCTATAAATACACTTTTATCTAATTTTGTTTTTAAAACTTGGCATGTGGTTGTTTTGCCAATACCCATTGTTCCACCTATTAAATATAATTTTTTCATACAAATACCTCAAATTTGATTCTACATTAAATATTTTAACATATATTAAAATAGAATTGATTTATTTATGATTATCAATTATTATTTTTATATAAAAGGGAGTAGTTAGCATCTTCGATGTTCTAATAATCGTCATCACGCTTATAGCCGGTTATTATGAGTAAATAACGAGACTTTTATCAATCAATTTTTTGATGCGATAAAAGTCTTTTTTGTTGACTTTTTTCGCAAGAAAGGGGAAAACATGGAATATATTTTATTAATGATTGGTTTTATTTTTCTAATTAAAGGTGCTGATTTATTTGTTGAGGGAAGCTGTAATCTGGCAAGATTTCTAAAAGTACCCAGTGTAATCATTGGTTTAACGATTGTAGCAATGGGAACGAGCGCACCAGAAGCATCAGTAAGTATACGTGCTGCATTTACAGGAAATAATGAAATAGCTTTAAGCAATATTATTGGTTCTAATATTTTTAATGGTTTAATTGTTGTTGGAATCTGTGCTTTTTTAGCTTCATTTAAAACAGATAAAACGATTTTAAAAAAGGATCTTCCTTTTAATATCATCGTTACTTTCATTTTACTTATCATGTTATTTGATGGAAAACTTTCAAGATTAGAAGGAATATTTCTTATTTTATTAATGATTATCTATCTTGGAAGAATGATTTATGAAGCGATTTGTTACCAACAAAATGAAGACAACACAAAAACACGTTCTCTATTAACGAGTATTCTATTTATTGTTTTAGGATTAGCTTTCGTTATTTTTGGTGGACAACAAGTCGTTGATCAAGCTTGTATTATTGCTAGAAATTTAGGTGTTAGCGAAAATTTCATTGGACTTACGATTGTTGCTATTGGTACTTCTCTTCCTGAACTTGTAACTTCTATTGTTGCTACAAAAAAGGGAGAAAGTGGTTTAGCTTTAGGTAACGCTATTGGCTCTAATATCTTTAATATCTTATTTATTTTAGGATGTTCTGCTACACTTTCACCACTTACTGTTATAAATGAATCAATTATAGATTGTATTATCTTACTAGTAAGCAGCATTCTACTTTATCTATTTGCAAAAACAAATAAATCAATGATCAGAAAAGAAGGTCTTCTTTGTATTTTACTCTATATCATTTATACAGCTTATTTATTCATTAGATAAATCAAAGAGAGCATTCCAAATAGGAATACTCTCTCCTTTTTTAACTCGCTCTTTTCCAAATTATATAACTTGATTTGGTGGCGTACACCGCTTTTTTAACTCCCTCTTAATGGTTGGGAACACCGCTTTTTTTGGTGGATTACCGCCTACAAATAGTATATTACCACACAACTTATAAGATTCAATACTTTTCAAAATATTTTCTATTTTTTATAAAAACAAAATTTGAACAATTTCACTTCAACTAAAAACAATAAATTTGTTGTCTTTTTAACTCTCATCAAATAAGATTAGATTATAGGAGGTCATTCTATGATTTATTTAAGTAGCTTTAAATTAAGTAACAAAAAACTTAAAAATCCTAATATTTATCCTTATAGTGTCTTTAAAGATAAATACATTGAACCCTTTTCTTTTGCACCTATTACTATTTTCTATGGAAATAATGGTTGTGGAAAATCTACTCTTTTAAATATTATTGCTGGAAAACTAAAGATAAAAGGAAAAGAAAGCCCTGCAAGTAATGTTTACTATGAAAATTATTGTGAAAGATTTGAAAATGAATGTGCCTATAGTTTAGGTAGCAATGAAGATGGTATTCCTTTTTATCAACTACCTGAAAATAGTCGTTATATTAAAAGTGAAGATATTCTCTATGAAATTAAAAAAATACAACAAAAAGCTATTTTAGAACATGGTTTAACTTATGATTATATGCAAGAAGGATTATCTTTAGAAAAAGCACAAAGTGTTTTAAATAAAAAGAAAGAACAACGTATTGAAAATATCATTTTTTCTCAAGAAAAGTATTCCAATGGTGAAACCTCTTTACAGTTCTTTCAAGAATATCTTTTACCAAATGCTCTTTATTTATTAGATGAACCCGAAGTTTCTTTATCTCCCGCAAATCAAGTTGCTTTAGCTCAAGAAATTAATGAACTCACACATTATTTAGGGTGTCAATTTATTATTGCGACACACTCTCCTTTTATGTTAGGTACTTTAAACGCTAAAATCTATAATTTAGATGCAAGAGAATACGAAGTTACCCCTTGGTATAAATTAGAAAATGTTCGCTATTTTTATGATTTTTTCAAAAAACACGAAAAAGAATTCAATGATTGAGTTCTTTTTTTCTTTACCTTATTGACAAAATACTAAATGTATTATACTGTATTAGTGTACTAGTGACACTAATACAGTTAGGAGGATTCTATGTTTATAATAGATATTCAAAGTAAAGTTCCTATTTTTGAACAACTCAAAAAACAAATCTTAGAATTTATCTCTATTGGCATTTTACTTCCTAATGATAAATTACCTTCGGTAAGATCTCTTGCAACAGATATTGGTGTTAATCCTAATACTGTTTCTAAGGCTTATCAAGAATTAGAGAACCAAGGTTATATTTATTCCATTAAAGGAAAAGGATGTTTTATTGCTGATAATCAAACTGATCAATTGATTAAAGATGATAAATTAGATGATTTTAAAGGATGTGTCAATGAAATGAAAAAGCATCAAATTACCAAAGACAAATTATTAGAAATTATTGAAGAAGTATATAAGGAGGAAACTGTATGATTGAAATTAAAGATGTGATGAAATCTTTTGAAAATAAAAATGTTTTAAATCACTTAAATGTCACAATTTCCTCAGGAAGTATTTTTGGTTTGATTGGTCCTAATGGAGCTGGGAAATCAACCTTACTTTATTTATTAAATGGGATTTCTAAATGCGATGAAGGAAGTATTTTATTTGATGGAAAAGATGTTTATGAAAATCCTGATGTTAAAAAAGATATTTTATTCATTAGTGATGATCCCTACTATTTTCACTTTGCTACTATTGATGAAATGAAAGATTTCTATCTTACTTTTTATCCACAATTTAATTTAGAAACGTACCAACATTATGTCGATTTATTCCGTTTACCACAAAATAAACCTTTAAAAGACTATTCAAAAGGAATGAAAAGACAAGCAATGTTTGCTTTAGCACTTGCAATTGCACCAAAATATTTATTATTAGATGAAGCTTTTGATGGATTAGACCCTGTTATGCGTTTAGCCTTTAAAAAAGCTATAAATCAAATGATTGATGAAAATATGACAGTTATTATTTCATCTCATAATTTAAGAGAATTGGAAGATATTTGTGATAGTTTTGGTATTTTAGAAAATGGATGTATGACAACATCGGGTGATCTCTATGATATTAAAGATCATATTCATAAAATACAAATTGCTTTTAAAGAAGAATTAAATAAAGAAGAATTTAGTCATTTAGATGTTCTATCTTTTCATAAACAATCTCGTGTGATTAATATGGTTGTTAAAGGAGACATCAATGAAATTAAAGATTATTTAAGAATGTTCAATCCAATTATGTTAGAAGTTTTACCTGTAAATTTAGAAGAAATATTTATTTATGAAATGGAAAGAAAGGGGTATGGTGTCTATGATTAATAAAGATTATTTTAAATATTTAATAAAACAAAATAAGAAATATCTTATTCTTATTTATGTCGTTGGAATCATTATTCCTTTTTGGGTATTTAATGAGTATACACCTTCATTAGATTTAACAGGCACACTCTCTCTTGTTTATGGATTAGGTTTATCATGTATTGTACCTATTTATTTATTTTCTTTTTTACAAAAAAAGAAAAGTAATATTCTTTACTTTTCCTTACCAATAAAGAAAGAATCACTTTACTTAACAACAAGTTTATTTTCTTATTTTGCAACCATTTTACCTGTTGTTATTTATCAACTTATAACACAAGGCATTTTCGCTTATAAAATGGGTATTTCTATTGGCGCCTTTATTCTAGCAATAATTATAACAATCGTCCATATGTTTGCGATGAATACTTTTATTACAACAATTACTCTTTTAACACAAAATAGTGTTGATAACTTTATTTGTTCATTTGCTTATATTTTTCTTCCTTTGCTTATCTTTATTGCACTTAATAACTGTGCCACAAATATCGTATATAAAATGATGCTTGGTGAAGGAAATTATACACAAGGTCTTAATGCTATTCTTTATTATTTAAGTATTCCTTATAATGGATTAGCGCAAATGAAATATATAGAACTACATGTAACTCATATCTCATCAATCTATTGGTTGATCATCAGTTTAGTTCTCTCTTTGGTAAACTATCGCTTATTTATCAAGCGTACAGTTGAACAAAGTGAATCACATACAAAATCATTCTTTATGTATCCATCAATTATTATTCTTGGAACATTTGCGATGTTACTTGTTATGTATACCACAGATTTCAAATCAAATGTTCTATCATTTACAATAATCTTTATGATTTATTTAATTATGTATTATTTTTCTAAAAGAAAAGTTTACTTTAATTGGAAAATCCCAACGATCTTTATTCTTTTAGTCGTAAGTTGTATCGGTTTTTCAAGTGTTTATGCCAGTACAAAAGGATTTCATTCAATTTATGAAGTACCATCTACTTCCTCAATTAGATCAGCTAGTTTTAGTTTTTCATTTATGACTAACTATGAAACAAAAACTGAACTTAAATATAAAGGAATCGATGTAACTGATATTAATTATAGTACTGGTCCAAAAAAATCATCTAAAGATAATGCAAATTTCGTGAATTTTATAAACGATATTATCAATCAAAAACTCATTACAAAATATGATGATTTTTACAATGATCCAATCAATAAAAATTTTTATACAATAGGTGTTTCTTATTCAATTCAATCACCAACTGATCTAGGTAGATATGCAAGTCGTGATTATGTTATCGAAGAAAAAAATATTGAAAAAGTATTAGATTTAGTGGCTAAATACAATCTTTATAAATTTAAAAGTTAATTAAAATAGGTTGATGCTTCATCAACCTATTTTTATAGAAGGAGTCTTTATGAAAAAAACTACACATATATTATTTACCATTTATTTATTTTTAGTCATTTGGATCATACTTTTTAAATTATCTGTTTCTATTGATCAATTACCACATTTTAGAAGTTTCAATTTAATCCCCTTCTATTATCCAAATAAAACAGGCTTTCAAATAAGAGAAGTTCTTGATAATGTCATTATTTTTATTCCTTTTGGTCTTTATTTAAAAACATTAAATATCAACAGTGAGCGAACAGTATTTCTAGGTTTTCTATTAAGCCTTTCATTAGAGCTATCTCAATATATTTTTTGTATAGGGGCAAGTGATATTACAGATTTGATTACCAATACAACAGGCGCTTTTATTGGTGTTGGTCTTTACTTTCTTTTAAAAAAGATTCTTAAAGAGAAAACAAATAAAATTATTTTAGTTCTTGCATCTATTATAACAATCTTATTTGTTTCTTTGGTTGTTATTATACTTGTAAACAATTAATACACATAAATCACAAGTTATTCACAATTGTGCATAATAAAAAATGAGGTCCCCCTCATTTTTTATTCTGTTGGATGACGATCACCTAATAGATAATCATCTACATGTTCAAAGATGTATTGAATAGATAATGGTTTTCTTCCTGTAAGTGAACTAAAATCACTGACAGGTACATCTAAATAACCTTGTGTAACTGTTGTTCCAAAAGTAACCATTCCTTCTGATGTTGCTTTAATTGGACTCTTTGAAAAATCTCCATCTGTATTTCTAGGAACACCAATAGAATCAAAATAAGCATAGAGTTCATCATCAGTAAGTTTTGTATAAGTAATCTTATTTCCTGTTGCTTTGTTTCCAATAGCTAAGAAATCTCCATAAGATAAGGGTTCTAAACCATTAATATTTAAAACAGCTCGATGTAATAAATGATTATTTAAAGCACAAGCTGCTGCATAAGCGCAATCCTTACGTGAAATAAACCATACACGTCCTTCACCCATATTTTTAGAAATTGTTGTTTCTTTTGCATCTACTGCTCTTAAATAGTCACTGGTAAAAGCTTCAACGAAAAGAGAGTTTCTTAAAAAGATATAATCAAGCGATGTATTTTGAATAATGGCTTCTGTATAAGAATGATCAACATTTTCAATGCTTGGATTAAATGGATGAGCTGCTGATAAAACAGATGTGTAAATAATTTGTTTAACATTTGCTTTTACACAAGCATCCACTGCATTTTTATGGGCTTGTCTTCTTTTTTTACCTACAAAAGGCATTGAAATCAATAAAACTTTATCAGCATTTTCAAAGACTTTTACAAGTCCTTCAGGATCATTAAAATTAGCAATTGCTGTTTTAATTCCTTGTTTTTTATATTCTTTTAAACTTTCTTCTTTTGGTGCTGTAAACACAAGATCTTCTTTATTCATTAATTCCAAAGCATATTGAGCAACTAATGAACCAAAATTTCCATCTACACCATTAATAACAATTTTACTCATATAAAACTCCTATTTATCTGTACTATTACGTTTACCAACTTGATAATCATCACTATGTTCAAACATATATGAAACACTTCGAGGTTGATCCCCTGTTAGCCATTCAAAAACATGTGTATGTGTTGACATTTTTTCTAAACGAATTGCTCTTGCAAATGTTACCATACCATCTGATGAATAAGGTGCCGGTGAATCTTCTTCAAAATGTCCATCTGTATTTCTTGGTACACCAATCGCATCAAAAGCAGCATAAGTTTCTTCTTCAGTTACATTTTGAATGCTAATATTTAAACCACTTGCTTTATTTCCTGCATCTACAAAATCTTGTAATGTCATAGATTCAGGTCCGTTAATATTTAAAGTTGCATAATGTAAATCTTCTCTTACTAAAGCATACATTGCTGCTTTAGCACAATCTCTTCTTGAAATATAAGACATATGTCCTTTACCTTGACAACTTGTCATCGTATTTCCAGTTTGTGTTGCTGCAAAATAACTTGTAATCATCGCTTCTGCATATTGTGAGTTTCTAAGAAAAACAAAATCAGCCCCACTATTTGCAATATAATTTTCTGTATAAGCATGATCAATTTTTTCAATACTTGGATTTTCTTCATCTTGTGCATTAACTAAAGATGTATAAACAATTTTTTTAACGCCCGCTTTAATAGCCGCATCTACTGCATTTTTATGCGCATTACGACGTTTCACCCCAACAAATGGTGATGAAATAATTAAAATCGCATCTCCACCTTTAAAAGCTTCTTCTAATCCTTCATAATGATTAAAATTAGCTACTCGACAATCATAACCTTTTTCTTTCCATTCTGTTAATCCTTCTTCAAAAGGACATGTAAATATTAAATTTTCTTTAGATGTCAATTTTTCAATATGGCTTGCAACATAGCTTCCAAAATTTCCATCTACACCTGTAACAATTACTTTACTCATTTTCATTGCCTCCTCATGTGAAAATTATATCATGTATTTTTTTAATGAAACACTCATTAAAAAGTAATAAAGACTATAAGTTTTTCTTATAGTCTAAAATAATCTTCTACATATCTTATAAAATTTTTTACAGAACTTTTTACATTATCTTGATGATATCCAACTGCATAATCAGCATGATGATGACTTTCTTTTAATGGAATGGCAACAACCTGATCGTTTTCGTTAATAACTTCCATGGCAGAAAGACCGATTCCTTCCCCTAAAGAAATTGCCATTATATATTCATTTAAATCATCTACTTCCTTTTTTATATAAGGAACCACACCATCCAAACGAAAAGCTTCCATATAATCATGATAATAATCTTCCCCTTGTTTTTTAGAAAGAATAATCAAGGGTTCATCTTTTATATCTTTTGTAATCACAAATTCTTTATGGCTTAAAGGATGATCTAAAGAAGTAACAACACATATATGTGAATGATAAATTGTATGATAAATTAAATCTGGATATTTTTTAAAATTATTACTTAAACCAAATCCTATATCAATCTCCCTCGCATTTAATTTTTCCATGCATGTCCGTAAATTAAATGCTTTAATATCAATAGAAATAGCATTTTCTTCTTTAAAATGCCTTACAATAAATGGAACATGTTTCTTTTCAAAAGGACCTGTAATTCCAATTGTTAAAACATCCTTTTTTAAATTTTCTTTAAGATCTTCATATTCATTTTGATAATCATTCATCAATTTCTTTACAAGTTGATAATATCTTTTTCCCTCTTTTGTAAGAGTAGGGTAATATGTTTTTCGATTAAATAATAAAAACCCTAAATCATTTTCTAGTTTTGTAATTTGTTGAGAAATTGCAGACTGCGAAAGATAATACTTCTTTGCTGCTTTTGAAAAACTTCCTTCTTCAACGACAGCTATAAAATAATAAATAACTTGTTTAAACATCATTATCACCCTACTTATCATATCATTTTATTCACAATTGTGCACAAAAAGGTGAATAATCTAAGTTATTCACCTCATTCACATTCTATTCACATAAAAAAACACATCCAAGATGTGCCTTAAACAAACTGGCAGGGGTAGTAGGAGTCGAACCCACATCAACGGTTTTGGAGACCGGTATTCTACCATTGAACTATACCCCTATTGGGTTTACCTAATTAATATATCATAATAAAAATAAATATGCAATAGGTATTTTCACTATAAATGTTAAAAATTAATACATATAGTATTTTTGAGGAGGTTAAATATGAATGAATTAGAATTAACAATCGCCTCTATCAAAATACAACCTTTCAAAGATATTTATCAAATGAATGTTGCTTTTGATAAAGGCACAATTTTTAAACAACTTGATAAACCATGGGTGATGTATCATGAATGAAACACTTATGCAAATCAGCAAACTTGATTTTTGTATTCAAGAAGTTACACTCTTTTTAGATACACATCCTGACGATCAAGAAGCAATAAAATATTATAACGAGGGGATGAAACGTCTTTTAAAAATGAAAGAAACGTATTTAAAAAATGGTGGTGCCCTTACAAATAGAGATGGGAAAAACTTAAAGAATTATATCAATGAGCCATTTCCATGGATGAAAGGAGAATCTACATGTGGTTGTACGAAAAACGCTTGCAATATCCCGTTAATGTAAAAAGACCTGATGCCAAGACAGCAAAAATCGTGATGTCACAGTTAGGAGGTCCTAATGGTGAACTGGGAGCTGCGCTTCGTTATTTAAGTCAACGCTATACCATGCCCTATCCTCGTGTACAAGCTTTACTTACAGATATAGGAACAGAAGAACTTGCCCATGTTGAAATTATTAGTACACTTTTTTATCAACTTACCAATGGTTTAACACCTAAAGAAATTAAAGATGGCGGATTGGATGCTTACTTTACTGACCATACCCTTGGCGTTTATCCAACAAATAGTGCCGGTATTCCTTTTAATGCAGATACTTTCCAATCCGTAGGAGATCCTATCTCAGACTTAACAGAAGATATGGCAGCTGAACAAAAAGCAAGAACAACGTATGACAATATTCTTTCTTTAAGCAAAAACGAAGAGGTTAATAAAGTTATTCGTTTCTTACGTGAAAGAGAAATTGTGCATTATCAACGTTTTGGAGAAGCTCTTGAATATGTAAAAAGCCAATTAAATAAGAAAAATTATTATGCATACAACCCTGCATTAAAACAACCAGAATGTGAATAAAACATGAATAAGGTGAATAAACATGCGTTATTCACCTTTTATGCACGCTATTCACTTTTTCCATACATAAAATAATTAAAATCAATCTGTAAAAACTGTTGAATTTCTTTATTGATGTGTTGATTTATTGTCGATATTCTTCCTTTATTTTCTACATAGACGTCAATATATCTTTTCTTTACAAAAACTTTGACACAAAAATAATCAGTATTTTTCCCATGTTCTACTTTATTCAACTTTTGATAATTTTTCCACAGTTTCTTTATTTCTTGATCTTTCTTTAACATATCAATAAATTCTTTTTCTTTTAAATAAAAATCTCTTTCAGAAACAACATTCTTTTCGATTCCTTTTTTAATAAGATAAGATAAATATTCCATAGCATAACGATCTTCATCCATAACATAAACATGACTACATTGAAGCATCTTTTTTGTAAAGAAATGTGCTATCTCTTCATGTTTAAAAATAATTTCATTTTGTAAATCATTAACTTTTAAGTCATTAAATATATTTTGAATCTCTTTTAACGTACAAAAGCCATAACTATACATATTTCCTAATGTATATTCCAAACGATCCGCTGATAATTGTGGAGAATCATTATCACAAAGAGGATAAAGATGATAATTACAAACTTCTTCTATTGTTAAATCGTATTCTTTTAATAAAGAAACAAGAAGTTGATCTTGTTCAATGATCTTTTTTGTGTCAAATTCAGTTGATTCTTGTTTAAGATGATCTTGATGATAAAAATCAATTGTATGAGCGAAGACAGGTGTTGCAATATCATGTAGCAATCCAGCAACAGTTTGTTTTTTATCATGGGTAAAATGATAAACAATTAAGCTAACACCGATACTATGTTCATAGCGTGAATAAGGAATAATATTTTGAAAAAAGGAAAAATTTGTATATTCTACCCCACAATTCATTCCAATATCTTTTAATCGTTGCAAGGAAGGTGTTTGTATAAGTACTTTTATAAATTCAGGCATCTCTTGATAATAAATTTTCCATAATTGATCCATTTTTTATTTTCTCCTTACTGTGTAATTATCTACATTGTATCATTCTTTTTTAACCTTATAAAAAAGAATGAAGAAAATTATTAAATATTTTTTTAAATAAGTATTGATTAAAATAAAAATATATGTATAATTGTAAGGGCAGCAACGGGAAGTAGCACAGCTTGGTAGTGCACCTGGTTTGGGACCAGGGGGTCGCAGGTTCAAATCCTGTCTTCCCGACCATTTAAAAATTGGGGCCATAGCTCAGCTGGGAGAGCACCTGCCTTGCACGCAGGGGGTCAGCGGTTCGATCCCGCTTGGCTCCACCAATAGTCAATAAACTGCTTCGGCAGTTTTTTTGTATATAAAAATAAGGAGAAAAAGAAATGGCAAAAGGGAGAGGGAAAGGAAATTATGTAGTCAATACCTTTAATGGGATGGCTTATGGTTTCTTTGCAAGTTTAATTATTGGAACGATTTTAAAACAATTAGGAAATGTAATGAATATCGGTGAACTTGTAACATGGGGAAATATTGCAAGTTACTTAATGGGTCCGGCAATTGGAATTGGTATGGGCTATGCAATTGAAGCAAGAGGCTTAAATTTAATATCAGCTGTCATTGCAGGAGCAATAGGAGCAGGGACTTTCCAAAATGGAAATGTTCAAGCAGGAAATCCTATTTCTGCTTATGTTGCGGTACTAGCTGCAATTGAAGTAACGCGTCTTATTCAAGGTAAAACACCAATCGATATTTTATTAGTTCCGTTTACTTCTATTTGTGTGGCAGGAATTGTAACGCAGTTCGTAGGACCTTATTTGACACAATTGATTACTTGGATTGGTGGTTTGATTAATGAAGGAGTCTCTTTGCAACCGTTGTTTATGTCCATTGTTGTTGGTATATTAATGGGGATGGCGCTTACCGCACCGATTTCTTCGGCAGCCATTGGTATTATGTTAGGACTTGATGGATTAGCTGCAGGAGCTGCTCTTGCTGGTTGTTGTGCACAAATGGTGGGTTTTGCGATGATGTCTTTTGATGATAACGATATTGGTGATGTTATTGCCATTGGGATTGGAACAAGTATGCTTCAATTTAAAAATATTATTAAAAGACCGGTGATTTGGTTGCCACCAATTCTTACTACGATTATCACAGCACCGATCTCGACAATGCTTTTATCCATTCGTTGTAGTGCAATAGGTTCAGGGATGGGAACGGCAGGATTAGTTGGAATCTTAGATGCGATGCAAGTAATGGGCAATCAATACACTGTTCCTATTATTTTGATTGATATTATTATTCCGGCGGTTTTAACTTTTTCATTCTATAAAGCGTTTAGAAAATTAAATTATATAAGAAAAGGAGATTTAAAGATTGAACGTCTTTAATCTCCTTTTTCTTATTTAAATAAATCAATAATATCTGCTGTAGACATTTGGGTGATTGATCCATGATTATTTTCAATAAACATATTTGATAGATCTTGCTTTTGTTCTTGAAGTTTTTGAATCTTTTCTTCAATAGAATTTTTCATGATCAATTTATAAACTTGAACGTTATTTGTTTGTCCGATACGATAAGCACGGTCTGTTGCTTGATTTTGAGCAGACATATTCCACCATGGATCGAAGTGAATAACTGTAGATGCACTTGTTAAGTTGAGTCCTGTACCACCTGCTTTTAAACTGATTAAGAAAACAGTTGTTTTATCATTTTGGAAAGCATTTACAAGTTGATGTCTCTTGATTTTTGTTGTTGCTCCTGTAAGAACATAATAAGAAATATCTTTTTTACGCAATTCAGCTTCAATTAAATCAAGTGATTTTGTAAATGATGAGAACAATAATACTTTTTGTTCATTTTCTTTCGCTGTTTCAATAATATCCATACATGCTTTTAATTTAGAACTTGGTTCTTGAACGTTGTTGTATAAGATTCGTTGATCACAGCATAATTGACGAAGACGTGTCATCATTGCTAGAATTTGGATCTTATCAATATGATTTACTTGAATAGCGCTTTGTAATTCTGTATTGATTGTTGATAAGTTTGCAAGATATACTTTTTCTTCATCTGGCGTAAATGGAATAAGTACATTGTTTTCAATTTTATCAGGTAATTCTGTTAAAACATCTTTCTTTGTTCTTCTCAAAATAAATGGTTCCACGAACCGTTTTAATTTTGCTTGTTTTTCTTGGTCTTCGTTTTTAATAATTGGTATTTCGTAAGTTTCTTTGAAATGATGATAATTATATAAATATTGAGGCATCAAGAAATCAAAGATTGACCAAAGCTCTGCTAAGCTGTTTTCAATTGGTGTACCTGTTAAGGCAAAACGATATTTACCATTAATAAGTTTAACGGCTTGAGCGTTTTTAGTACTTTGGTTTTTAATATATTGTGCTTCATCAAGAATGAAATAATAGAATTGATAATCTTTATATAATTCAAAATCACGACGAATATAATCGTAAGAAGTAATAACAACATCGTAATCTTGAAGATTTTCAATTAATTTCTTTCTCTGAGCAATGTTTCCAGTAATACATACAGTTTTTAATTGATTAGAGAATTTTTTAATTTCATCTTGCCAGTTATAAATAAGAGTTGCTGGGGCAACGACAAGGCTGACACGATCTTTAGAAATGCTGTCTTCAATTAATGTCATGACTTGTAAAGTTTTACCAAGCCCCATGTCATCAGCTAAGATTCCACCAAAACCATAATCAGACATGGTTTTTAACCATTGGAATCCTTGTACTTGGTAATCTCTTAAGATGTTTTTATAATGTTCAGGTACTTGGATATCTTCATGATTTTTTTCTTCAATGTGCGAAATAAGATTTTGGAAATGTTGGTCACGATTAAATTGTAATGACGATTGTGACATGAAATTTTCTAAATATAATGAATGATATTTATCAATTTCTACTTGTCCATCTTCAATATCTTTATATTGAAGATTTAGATCATTGAATAATAGATCTAAATCTTTGATATTTTCATCATCTAAATTAATAAATTCACCATTTTTTAAACGATGGTAATTCTTTTTGTGTTGATAAGCATAAAGGATATCTTTGATTTCTTCTTTATCAACATTAATGCTATCGATATCAATTTGTAATAAATCATTTTGTAAACGAACACCAATATTTAATTTCATGTTTTTTGGCTTGTTCATTTGCTTGATTTCTTCACTAATATAAATTTCACAATCATTATTTAATGAAGGCAAAACACGTGTGATGAAATCATAAATATCTTCTTCATTGTATAAATAATACATTTGTGTGATCTCATCATATTCTAGGTATTTATCTAATGTTTGTATAACATTATCTAGTTTTAATGGTAAAACAAGATCTTTAGGGTTTTCTAAAATAGTGTTTCCTTGATCATCACGATAATCAAGAGTAACAGATAACTCGTTATTGTTGTTTAAATCTACATAGATAAGCAATGAGACTTCCATTGGTAAATATTCATCAATATCATCTCCTGTAAATTCAACATAAGGTAATATTGAATCGATGATGTATTTAGAAAAACGAGGCAATTCATGATTTGGAATTGTGAGTGGATTGTTTTCTAAATGAATAAGTAATGGACGCATTGCTTCAGAACATTCTTTGGAATAACGGTTTAATGTGTAATGATCGAAATAATAGATATATTGATGACCGATAATTGTCATGCCATCAGGTTCTTTGTATTTGATGGTTGTATAATCATCATCTTTTTTCATTTCTAAAACAAAGTTCTTTAAATCAATAGTTGTAAAATTGATATTGATGTCTAGATTATCATAGTGTGATAAAAAGAAATCATCGATATTATCAGAAGTGATCTTTAAACTTCTTTCATCGTTTTTTAGATAGAAATATTCTTTAATAAATTGAACTTGTTTCCAAGAAGAACGATCAAATGCTTTTGGATTATGATCCGTAATTAAAGCATTTCCATATTCAATAATTTTATTTGATTTTACATTTTCTAAAAAAGTATCAATGTTTTTAATAGTATAACTTCTTTCACCGGCAATCTTATAAGAAAGACTTAAGCGATTGAAAGTTGATTTAACTTGTGGAATCAAGTGTATGTTTTGTGCTAAAGGTAATTGATGTTGATGATGTTGACTGCGATATTCTTGAATTAAAGAAAAAGTCAAATCAGCTTGTTGTTTTAGATGCTCAGCTTCTTGTTTGGCTTGCAAGGCTTGAAGCTTATCTAAATAATTTCCTTTTTGATTATAGGAATAAGGTAAATCACTTGATTCTAAACCATAGAATTTTAATAAAATAGCACCAATGTGACCACATGCAAGTTCATTTGGTTTACAATGATGGCAATCACAGCTAAATTCTAAAATATTACCCCCGGTATCCACTTGAATTGTGGCAGTATTGATTTTACCATTTACATTTGTACTTCCAAGTATTTGATAAATTTGACCATCCTTTATAACGGACATATTTGAGATTGTGTTATGTTGAAATAAGTTATGGGCTACTTTCCAGTTTGGCTCATTAAAATACTTATTTATTTCGTCGTCTTTTATATACATAGATAGTCCCTCCCCATTAAGATATTATAACATTATTTTGAAAAAAAAGACGAGTGCTTAGAAAGAATTTCTTAAAAAAATAAAAAGAGATAGACGAATCTATCTCAATATTTCTTTATAAACACGCAAAACGTTTTTATAAAATATTTTTTCAATTTCTTCCTCACTTAATCCTGCTTTTACTAAAGCATCATACAATAACTGATAATAAGAAGCATCTTTCATTTCTAATTCACTATCAATACCATCGAAATCACTTCCTAAACCGATACAATCAATTCCTGCAAGATCTTTAATATAAAGAATATGTTTTACCATATCCTCTATACAACTTTTACAGTGGCCATCGCCATCAACTAAAAAGTTTCCATAGAAATTAATTCCCATAACTCCACCACGCTTAGCAAGCTTTAAAATCATATCATCCGACATATTACGTGCTGCCTTACACAAATGACGGGCATTACTATGGGAAGCAACAAAAGGCTTTGTTGTATTGTTTAAAACATCATAAAATCCTGCATCGCTTAAATGAGAAACATCAATGATGATTCCTAAACGTTCCATTTCTTGAATGTAACGAATGCCAAAAGGAGTTAAACCGTCTTTTGTGTTGACTTTTAATGTGTCTTCATAACATTTAGCATGGCTAAAGTTAGGATGACCAATACCGTTTTTGTAATTCCAAGTAAGAGTGATCATCCTAACGCCCAAACGATAATAATGTTGGAGAAGGGATAAATCATCTTCAATAACAGCTCCTTCTTCTAAAGTAAGCATGCTTGACATGATTCCTTGGTCTCTATGATTAAGAATATCTTGATAGCAGTAGACCGGTTGAATTAAATCAGGATATTTTTCAATTTCTTGATAATAATAATTAATGTATTGATTTACTTTTAAAAAAGGCTTCGATGTATTTCCAAGATTGGTAAACATCGCAAAGTTTTGAAGAAGATAATCACCTTTTTGCATTTTCTTTAAATCGATATGTCCAGTATTTTCTAATAAAGATTCATTTGGATACTCTTCGTATAAACGAGTAATCGTGTCACAATGCATATCAAGAACTTTCATAAAAGCCTCCTAAATTTTATATGTAGAATGAAGAGCGCAACAAGCAAGCCCACCATGGCATGTTAAAACAGCTGGTAAGTTGTTAATTTCAACTTCAATTCCATGGAATGTTGTTTGAAGTAATAATTTTGCTTTTTTGGCGAAAACGATATTATCGGCATGAGAAATATAAATTTTATATTTTTCAGCATTCACTCCTAGTTCATGGAATTTATCAGTGATTGCTTTTAAAACTTTCACTTCCGTACGAGACATACTGTATTTATCAACAGATTTTCCTTGCTCATCTAAACATAAAAGAGCTTTGATTTTTAACATAGAAGCCATACGCGCAGCCATAGGGGATAAACGACCACTGCGTGATAATTGATCAAAATTATCAGGGTATAAGAAAGAAAAAGAATGTTTTGTTTTTTCTTCTAAAACTTTAAAAATTTCATCGACATCTTTTCCTTCATCAGCAAGTTGTTTAGCACGAATAGCCATATCCATGACAGGAGCACCGACTTGGCGGCTATCATAAATATAAACATTGTCTAAACCAACTGTATCTTTGGCTAAATGGAAACCGTTGTTTGTTCCTGATAAATCAGCAGAACATGTTACAACAATAATGGCTTCATAGTTTTCTTTTTGCCAAGCTTCCATCTTTTCAATAAGATAACCTGTATTTGGTTGACTTGTAGATGGAGTTTTTCCATCTTTTAAATAATCATAAAGTTGTTCAGTTGAAATATCAACTTGATCTTTGTATTCTTGACCATCTACGATAACGCTTAAAGAAATAAGCTCAATACCATGAGCGGCAGCAATTTCTTTATTCATTGCGCTTGTTGTATCTGTCACAATTAAATATTTTTCCATTTTGTTCTCCTTAAAATTCTAATTCAAAGTCTTGATAATCCTCTGTAAGAGATTGTGTTGCTTTTAACCATGAATAAGCTTCTTCAAATTCTTCTTGAGTGATATCATCTATTATTCCAAAATTTATGAGTTTACATACATCATATATACTTTGCCAAAGGGCATCGAATACTTTTTCTTCGGCTTTGATATCGGATTGTTCACTTTCTTGATAAACGACAAATTCATGAGCGATTGCTGAGGCTTTTTCTCTTTGCTGATCCATTTGTATCCTCCTTGTTTAATATATATAATTATAACATTATTTAATTATAGAAAGATATAAAATAATCAAATATACATTTATTTTTTATAAATATGAAAAAAATGTAAAAAAAATTTAAAAAAGGGTTGTCAAGGTTAAAATTGTATGCTAGTATAAATGAGCACTGTTAAGTTGCTTGAATAGCTCAGTTGGTAGAGCAATCGGCTGTTAACCGATCGGTCGTAGGTTCGAGTCCTACTTCAAGCGCCATGTGGCTCGTTGGAGAAACGGTTAACTCACATGCCTTTCACGCATGCATTCACGGGTTCGAATCCCGTACGAGTCACCATTTAATAAATTACATCACTTAGGTGATGTTTTTTTATTATCTGCAATTTCATTATCAAGGATATTTAAATAAATATTTGTAAGTTTTGTATTACGTCGATCAATTGAAGAAGAAATATAAGCTGTAAGAGATTTAATAGAGGTATCATTTTGTCCATTAAAACTTTGATCGACAAATAAACGTGTATTTGTTCCTTCAAACTCTAACATCCAATAAACATTCTTTTTAAAAGTACCATGATCAACAGGCTCTTGTACAATTGGATTATAACTTGACGTATTTAATTCTTGATAATAGCGATCTAAATAAGAAGCATTATTTAGACTGTCTTGTTGAAAGATCTTCATCTGTGTTTGTAGTATTTCCGTTGGCGCTTGTGTGGCTAATAATTCATAGGCACTGGCTGAATAAAGTTGATTATAAATAAGATATTGTAATGTTTTATTTGTCAAAAGGATCACCCGTGTTTATTATATGTATAGAAGTGTTATTTATGCTGGAGGGATTAAAGTGTCTTATCAAATATTAAAAATGATTGTTTATGTTTTTTCGGTTTTATCAGCAATGTATGGTTTGAGCTGTTTTCGTTTTGATCAAATGATTTCTAAAGGAAAAATGAAACAATTTTATTGTTTTTATATTATTGCTTCATTATCTTTAGGATATTTACTTGCATCCTTTATATTAGATTTTGTTACGATTCATTTATAGTCTAGTTTCAAATAGTTTTCATATAGTAAAATATGAAAACTATTTTTTATAAACTTATTTTATGTCTAGCTCTTTTTATTACGTTATTCTTTTTATATAAGCCACAAATAAATAACAAAATCTACAAAGGAAAAGAAAAAGATGTTTATGTAAGTGTAGAAATGAATCAAGAAGTCCATCAAATTTTACTTGATGATTATTTATTAGGTGTTGTTGCGGGAGAAATGCCAGCAAGTTTTGAACTAGAAGCAATTAAAGCACAAGTTGTCGCCAGTCGTACTTTTGTTTATTCACGTTTATTAAGTGTTGATAATACAACTAATACACAAGTATATTTAGATGATGAAAAAATGAAAGTATCATGGGATGAACATTATGAAGAATATAAAGAAAAAGTAAAAAAAGCAATTAAAGAAACAAAGGGAGAAATAATAATGTATCAGGGTGAGTGTATTTCTGCCCTTTTTTATTCAAGTAGTAATGGTAAAAGTGAAAATGTTGAAAATTATTTTATCGGCTCTGCTAAACCTTATTTAGTTTCAGTAGATTCCCATTGGGACGAAAGTTATGATCCTCATTTTTTAAAAGAAAAAGAATTTTCTAAAACTTCTTTGAAACAAATGTTTAATGGTTCTTTTAATTATCAGATTCTTTCTTATTATCCTAGTGGACGTATACAAACGATTAAAATAAATAATCAAAATTATACGGGAAGACAAATGAGAGAAAAGCTTCAATTAGCTTCAAGTGATTTTACGATTGTTGAAAAAAGTGATAGTTATGTTTTTAAAACAAAAGGCAGTGGTCATGGTGTTGGTTTATCTCAATATGGAGCGCAAGGAATGGCAAGGGAAGGTTATGATTATCAACAAATCTTAAAACATTATTACCAAGGTGTTGAGATTTCTAAGAATAATTAATGTAATTGTGGTTAAACTTCATAAGAGGTGAAATCGATGAAAGGTTTAATAAGAAGAAATAAGAAAGTATTTATCTTTATCTCATCATTGGTTTTGTTTTTAGTGGGTGCGGGAGTTGTACAAGAAATACTTAAAAACATAAAACCATTTGAAGATGTTCCAGTTGTTTCGGTAGAAACAAAGAAACAAGGAGATACGGATGAGACAAGTGAAGTTTTACAAAAGCCAGTTAAAGAAGGTGTGAAAGTTTCTAAAGGATTTTATGATACAAATTTATCAGAAAAAGAATTAGAAAATGCTTTGAATTATTTTGAAGGTGTCTATCGACCTAATGATGGAATCGATTATACAAAGGATAATGAAAGTTTTGATGTTTTAGCAAGTGCAAGTGGAAAAGTGGTTCGTAAAGAAAATGATCCTTTACTAGGTTGGATCTTGACGATTGAACATAAAGAAGGATTAGTGACAATTTATCAATCAATTGATCAAATCAAGGTGGAAAAAGGAGATCAAGTTAAACAAGGAGATGTCATAGCGATAGCTGGAAATAATGTTTATCAATCAGGATTAAAGAAGCATTTACATTTTATTGTTTCGATACAAGATAAAAGTGTAAATCCACAAAGTTATTTTGGTCAAAAAGTAGAAAAAATAGAGGTAACATCATAAGAATTTATTATTTTTAAAAAAGTGATTTGTTTTGTTTTTTATCCTTGTATTTCATTAAAATCGTGATACAATATTGAGGAAAAACATACAAGGAGGAAAAATAATGGCATTATCAAAAGAAATTGGTATCGATTTAGGTACTGCAAATATATTAATTTATGTCAAAGGTGAAGGTATTGTTGTAAATGAACCTTCAGTAGTATCAATAGATGAAGAAACTAAAAAGCCATTAGCTGTAGGACAAGAAGCAAAAGATATGTTAGGTAAAACTCCTGGTAGGGTTCAAGCAATTAGACCATTAAAAGATGGAGTTATCGCTGATTTTAGAATTACTGAAATCTTATTAACTCATTTTATTAATAAATTAAACTTAAAAGGAATTTTTGCTAGACCAACAATCTTAATTTGTTGTCCATCAAATATTACATCTATCGAAAAATCAGCAATTAGAGATGTTGCTGAAAGATGTGGAGCTAAAAAGGTATTTATTGAAGAAGAACCAAAAGTAGCTGCAATTGGTGCAGGTCTTGAAATTAATAAACCAACAGGAAATATGGTTATTGATATCGGTGGGGGAACTACTGATATTGCTGTATTATCTTTAGGTGACATCGTAACAAGCTCGTCATTAAAAATCGCTGGGGATGTTATGGATGCTGATATTATCAAATTTGTTAAAGATAAATATAAATTATTAATTGGTGATCGTACAGCAGAACAAATTAAATTAGAAATTGGTTCAGCTATCAAAGGTGCTTCAGATAAAACATTTGAAGTACGTGGTCGAGACTTAGTAACTGGGTTACCACATACAATCACAATTACATCTAACGAAACTGAATTAGCACTTAGAGAAACTTGTGCAACAATTGTGAAAGAAACAAAACATGTTCTTGAACAAACACCACCAGAATTAGCTGCTGATATCGTATCACGTGGTATTTTCTTAACAGGTGGGGGAGCTTTATTAAATGGTTTAGATCGTTTATTAGAATCTGAATTAAATGTTCCTGTATTTGTGGCAGATGATGCTTTAAATTGTGTTGCTAATGGATGTGGAGTTATGTTAGAAAACTTACACTATATGAAATAGACTGTTCTTTGAACAGTTTTTTTTCTTATCTAGAAATTATACAAATTGAATAATAAAAAATGATACAATCCTATTTGAGGTGAAAGCATGAAAAAAGTATTATTCTTTGATATAGATGGAACATTATTAAATAGTGAATTAAAAATACCTGAAGGGGTAAAAAGAGAACTTAAAAGATTGAAAGAGGCTGGACATTATTTATTTGTTGCCTCAGGTAGACCTTTAGCTTTTATTTCAAATCAAATCATTGATGCGGGTTTCAATGGTTTTGTTTTGTGTAATGGAGCTCATGTGGAATTGAATCATGAAACTATTTATGAAAATAGAATTCCTTATGAAAAAGTGAATGATTTAATGAATTTGTTAGAAAGCGTTGATTGTGAATACGATTTTGAAACAGCAACGGATTGTTATATTGATTCTGCTTATCATGATTTTATTGAATTTTTTAAAATTTGTGATATTCGCCATGAAAAATTTATTACAGACTTTGATAAAGAAGAAGTGATGCATCGAACTTTAAAAATAGAAATAAGTGCAAAAAAAGATCATGATAAAATCATTGATTATATTGCGGATAAATTCTATTTTGATCATCATGGTACTGCCAATTCTTTTGAAATTTGTGCCCTTGATACTTCAAAGGCAAAAGGCGTGCAAAAAGTACTAGAACACTTACATATTGATAAAGAACATAGCTATGCCTTTGGTGATGGGTTAAATGATTTAGAAATGATTCACTATGTTGGTCATGGTATTGCCATGGGTAATGCTGTTGATGAACTTAAAAAAATCGCAGATGAAGTAATTGGGCATGTCGATGAACAGGGCTTAGAAGAATATTTAAAGACAATTGAGGAATAATAAAAGAAGCTCCTATCGGGCAGACAGTCTATGTTGTCCGTTATCATTTCAATGAAAATGCAAAGGAAACAATGCAGGAGAAGATTAACCGGATGCTGGTTACAGAAGCAAGCCGAAAGGCAATGCAATAGATGGGGGCAGAGACAATTGGAATTGAGATATGTTTGAAAATGTGATATGATTTGAGCAACAAATTAGAATTTATGGAGGAATGATAGTGAGTTATATTACAATGGAAATATGGACTGGAATATGGATATTAGTGAGGTTACTTCCAACGGCACTTATTATTTTCGCAGGTGTTATGATTATCGAACTGGGTATTGAATTTATCCAAAAGAAGAAAATAGAAATTAGGATTTTAAATTGTTTATGCCAATTCTTGTGGATTTTGATAATTGTATCAATATTAAAAATTACAGGAATTATTGGTGGTAGTTTTGGAATATCGTCACCTCTTGATAGTTATATTAGTTTTAAATTATTTGAAGATGGATTTAATGCGGCAACTATTTTGAATATATGTCTATTCGTTCCATATGGATTTTTGCCAGTATTTATTTTTAAGAATATCTACAAGCATTGGTGGAATGGCGTTATACTTGGAGCAGTATTTTCGATTGGCATAGAATTTTTGCAAACATTTATTGGAAGGTTTGCACAGTTAGATGATGTGATTATGAATACTTGTGGGACTCTCATTGGATTTTTGATGGGATGCTTGTTACTTCGCATAACCACAAGTAAAAAATAAATCCCAGTTTGTAGAATTCAAAATTTAATATGAAATGTGAGATAGAGCGTATGGAAATAAACTATACGTTCTATTTTTTTGCCTTTTTGAGAAAAATGATTAAAAAACTATTGACATTTTGTTACTGGCAAGACAGCCAAAAGCATTTTGATTTCCTGCGGTGCAAGACTGGCTCCCTTTG
>ERZ772885.37-NODE-37-length-97318-cov-64.274863_pt1 | contig 97318 bp, 100 predicted proteins | sample MGYA00580580_ERZ772885 | MGnify/ENA primary metagenome ERZ772885 (study PRJEB29015, sample SAMEA2737673) | human gut metagenome | biome: human gut; feature: human-associated habitat; material: faeces | place: China | collected 2012 ...
CCGAAACGGAAGAAAACGAGCCTATGACTATCATCTATCAGACAACGGAAGATGACGCCGATGATACGGTAGTCCCTCGCTTCAATTCGGCTGGTGGGAACGGAGAAAACCTCATCTTCATCAAGGAAGATGAAAAATCTTTGTCCTTTGGGGATAACCGTATTCGTGAAGCGATTGAGATGTACCACGCAAAACTTTTAATTCTTGACCCGATGAGTTCCTATATCGGAGAAAGTTGTTCGATGAACAATGCCAACGAAACACGAGCCGAGTTTAATCATCTGATAGCGGTTGCGAAAGATACAGGCTGTGCGATTGTGATTATCGCTCATATGAACAAGATGAGAGATACCAATCCCCTTTACCGTACCAACGGTTCTATCGACATTGCGGGCGCTGCGAGAAGTATTCTCGCCATCACACGAACCGCAAACAGCGCAAATCCAGCCGAACGCTATTTGGTGCAAGTAAAATCCAATCTTGCTCCAATGGGTTCGGCTATTCTTTTTGAGGTGGCAGACAAGGGCGTGAATTTTCTTGATGAATTGGAAATGACCGCCGAGGACGCATTCGCTGCCACTGCCCCGCGAATGGGCAGACCGAATGACCGAGAGGAAGCAGCAACGGCGTTTATCCGTTCGCTGCTCGATGGCGGCAGGCAGCTGGCTTCCGACTGCGAAGCAAAGCTTGAAGGAGCAGGCTTCAAGAAGTCAACCTACAAAAAGGCAAAGAAGAAAGCCGGGGTTCACTCCGTGAAGGACGGTTTCGCATGGTATTGGACTTTGCCGGAGGTTGAAAAGCCGAAAGAAAGCTGGCAGGGAGAAAACCTGCCGACTTGATTTCGGCGCAAAAGGAGGTCAAGGGGGAACTCCCTTGCCCACGACATCTTTGCAGCGAAGCTGAAAGTGTCATAGTGGGTTACACAGATTGTTCCAATCTTGTGTAACGGGGCTTCGCCCTACCGCTTGGAAAGGAGAAATTGCAGTGGCAAAAGATATGAGCTGCGCCAGAGTGAAGCAGTGTTCAGCTGCCAGCATCGGCGCAACAGAACGGCACAATGAACGGCTGAACACCGACTATGCCAACGTCAATGTGGTACAGGAGCGCATACCGCTGAACGTACACTATCGCTCCCCGCCGTCCTCTTATATGGAAACGCTGCGCACTATGGAAACGGCTGGAACTGTATCGACAAGGGGGCTGCGGAAAGACGCTACGCTTTTCGATGAAATCATCATTGACGTGAACACCATGTACTTTGAGCGCAACGGCGGTTATGAGTACGCAAAGAAATTCTATGAGGAAGCCTATCACTTCTTGGAGAAGAAATTCGGATCAGAGTATGTAGTGGCTGCTGTTATGCACGCAGACGAAATCAACAAGGCCGCGACAAGCGACTTGGGAAAAGATGTCTACCACTACCATCTCCACGCAGTAGTGATTCCTGTGGTGGATAAGGATATTCTGTGGAGCAAGCGCTGCAAGGACCCGGCGCTGCGCGGTACGGTTCGGGAAACTATTCATCAGGTGAGCCATTCCAAGAAATGGGTATCAAATATCCCGCTGAAAGATGAACAGGGTCAGCCTGTCCTGCGGAGCAATGGAAAGCCCAAGTATCGCCCCTCGTACAGTATCTTGCAGGACGAACTGGTGACTCATATGCAGGAGCATGGCTTCACGAATTTCCAGCGCGGTGAGCTGGGCAGCACACGCGAGAACCTTACTTCCCTGCAATATCAGATTGAAAAAGATAAGGAACGGCTTGCCAACATTCAAGAGCGTGTAGAAGCTGCGCAGACCAAGTACGAAGCGGCATGGAACGTGCGCAAAACCGAATCCGAGATTGACGACATGGGCAAGAAAACCATTACGGGCAAATATGCCGTGTCGAAAGAGGACTACAAGCAGTTGACGGCGTTAGCAAAGGAGGGCATCACAAGCCGCCAAGAAATCCACAAACTGAACGAGGATATTTCGCTCTACAAAAAGCAGTACATCGACTGCAAGTACGAATTGAGAGATACACAATCGGCGTATGCCGCATTGCGGCGGCGCTGTGAGCCGTTTTTGCAGGCGCTCAAATACTTTCCCCAGTTTGCAAAGGGCTTCGCAGAGAAGATTTCTGACCTGCTGGAGCACAGAGAAGCGCAGCAGAAGAAAGAGCGCGAGGAAGCAAAACGCAATCCGCATAGAGCATCTGCCCGCCGCCAAGATGACCAAGATTTGGAGCGCTAAAATGCCCGCTTCCATTACTATCCCGACTTTATAACTTCTTCCCCACTTGAATTTGGAGGTACAGAAAATGAACGATATTACCAGCACCATCACAAAGCCCCTTGCTGTCTTGGGCGAGAATGGCAGCGGCTATACGAAAGAAGCAAATTTTGTTTCATGGAATGGCAACGATGCAAAGCTGGATATTCGGATTTGGTATCCGGGTCACGAACGGTGCGGCAAGGGAGTTACGCTCACCGAGGACGAGGGCAGAAACCTTTACGAAGCACTCAAAGAAATTTATGAGCCGGAGTAATTCTTTCAGCCGGCAGAAAGGGTGTTTGAAACTTGGCACATCAAATTTCGACTGATGGGGAGTATGTCATGGAAAATTGCAATTCTGATTTTGCGGTAAGGCTGGGAAGAACTACCTTTATTGTCTGCATCAAGCAATCCCAAACAGCAAAAAAGCCGCTTGAAAGAATTCTCAAAGATGTATGTAGGCACGAGGTTTTAGGAGATTTCCGTACTGGAAAATCGTAAAGCTAAATTAATATTTACGAAAACGTCTTGACAAACTGCTCTCCGAGGGCAACGGCTACCGTTCCAAAACACGGTTTGCAAAGTTTTACAATCTGCCCGAGCTTATGAATATGTTCAAGCAGTGTGCCGACATTCAGACCGCCGATATGCTGAAGCTGCCGGTCCCCGAAATCACAGGCGGCAAACCCACGATTGTAAAGCTGCCGCCCAGCGAGCTGCAGCGTCAGATGGTAGCGGCGCTGGGTGAGCGGGCCGAGGCGGTGCGCAACCGCCTGGTAGCCCCGAATGAGGACAACATGCTGCGCATCACGAACGATGGCCGCAAGCTGGCGCTGGATCAGCGCCTGATGAATCCACTTCTGCCCGATGCCCCCGACAGCAAGGCGAATGCCTGCGTGGAGCGGGTCTTTACCATTTGGGAAAAGACAAAGGCGCATCGCTCCACGCAGATGATTTTCTGCGATTTGAGCACACCCCGCGCGGACGGCTTTGATGTGTACAACGATATTCGGGATAAGCTGGTTGCGCGCGGCATTCCCAAAGAGGAGGTACAGTTCATCCATGATGCCGATACGGAAGCCAAGAAGGCCGAGCTGTTCGGCAAAGTCCGCAGCGGTGCGGTTCGCGTGCTGATGGGCAGCACCCAGAAGATGGGCGCTGGCACCAACGTACAGACCCGGCTGTGCGCACTCCACCACCTAGATTGTCCGTGGCGGCCTGCCGACATTGCCCAGCGCAACGGACGTATGGTACGTCAGGGCAATATGAATAAGGAGGTTTCGATTTTTATTTACATAACGGAGGCCACGTTTGACGCCTACAGCTATCAGTTGGTCGAAAACAAACAGAAGTTTATTTCGCAAATCATGACGTCGAAATCCCCTGCCCGAAGCTGTGAGGACCTTGACGAAGCTGCGCTCTCCTACGCTGAGGTAAAGGCGCTGGCTGCCGGAAACCCGATGATCAAGGAAAAGATGGACCTTGATATTCAGGTTGCACGGCTTCGCACGCTGAAGGCCGCCTACAACAGCCAGCATTACCGACTGGAGGACGCCGTGACCGGCATCTTTCTGCGAGAGATCCGCGGCACCGAATGCCGGATTCAGGCGTTTGAGAAGGATATGCAGACCGCCAAGGACAGTCAGAGCTATGACAAGGACGACAAGCTGGTTTTCAGCATTGAGCTGGACGGCACGACCTACGACAAGCGCGAGGACGCCGGTAAGGCACTGCTCGGACTGCTGGGTGCTGCTGTGCGGGCTGACCATCATGTTTTGGTGGGGCACTATGCGGGTTTTGAAGTCACGGTTGCCTATGTGCCGCTTTCCAAGGTGTTTGTGGCACATCTGGTCGGCCAGGCCACCCATACCACTGAGCTGGGCAGCGACGCTGCCGGCAATATGGTCCGACTGCAAAACGTTGTTGCTGCCCTGCCGCAGGAGGTCAGCGGTCTGCGCAACAATCTACAGCAGCTGCGCGTCCAGCTGGACAGCGCCAAAGAGGAACTGCAACAGCCTTTTCTGCAGGAACAGGAACTGAACGACAAGAGCGCGCGCCTGGCCGAGCTGGACGCCCTGCTGAATGTGGGCAACGATGCCCCGGTGCTGGAGGGTGAGGCCGAGGTCGTAAACGAGGACGATTCTGTGCGAACGCCTAGAGAGGAAAACGAACTGAAACGCTGAAATCGACAGTCTTGCATTATTTCGCAGGCCATGTATCATAGAGGTAGGAGGTGGCCATTATGCCCATTCAACGTAAAAATCTGTTCCTTACCTGGGGTATCCGCATTAGTCTCGTGCCTGTCATTCTGGTGCTTCTTGCACTGGGCCTGATTGCAATCGTGCTGTTTGCTATCTGCGGAGTTTGCGGCAGGTTTTTGGCGGCACTGGGCGGTCTGGCTGCCCTGTTGGCGCTATTCGATAAGTGCTACCAAGAGGCGGCAGTATCCGCCATCCTAGCATTCCTGCTCAGTCCTTACGGCGCGCCGCAGGTGCTGTTCTGGCTGGGCAGAAAGCTGCTCGAGTTTGCTGGTAGTCTGTATGATTTATACTACTGATTGGAGAAATTTATAATATGAAAAAATGTTTGTTATCCATTCTTTTAGCTACGGTGTTACTCTGCGCCTGCGCACAGCAGACCGATAACACCTTGCAAACCCCGGAAAGCAGTACGCTGGTAGAACTTACCGTTGCTACTGAAGAGACTGGCATTGAGACACCTGCGCCGCTTGCCACGGAAAGCCCGGCACCAATGTCTACACAGACTCCAGAACCGACTGCCACACCGGCACCGCCCGAAATTCCCATACCGGAGCCTACTGCAGCGCCTACCGAAGCGTCGGCAACAGAATCAGCTGTAACAGCAAGTCAGCCTGAACAGGTCAGTATGAGCTATGGTGCAGTCCCCTTTGACCTGGCAGCAGGCTCCGAGGAATGGTGGAGCATCGACAGCTCGGACAGTGCCTATTGGGCGGTACAGGAAAACATCAATGCTATGCGCGCAGCAGCTGGTCTGTCCCCTTTGACGATGGACAGTGGCCTGAGTGCTGCCGCCGATGCACGCTGTGAGAGCTTTGTGGCGGGCGGGCCGTTCGATCACAGCGGCATGACGACCCGCAGTGAGATCTGCGCCGCAGGTCCGATTGGCTCGGCCAGCAGCGTTTGCACCTACTGGCAGGGCAGCCCTGCCCACTATGCCAATATTATGGAGCCCAGCTTTACCAGCATGGGTGTGGGCTGCTGGTTCTGCAGCACAGCCGAAGGCCAGTACACTTACTGGACCGTAACCTTTCAGTGATTGGAGAATGGATATGAAAAAGCAAAACTCCCTGTATCGGATGACTACATCCGAAATGCAGATCATGACCTACCTTTGGAATTCCAAGGAGCCTGCAATCGCCAGCCAGATTGTTTCCGATTTGATCCCGACCCAGAACTGCACATGGAAGCCGCGTTCTGTCTTTACCATCCTGAAGAGTCTTTCAGAGAAAGACCTGATCCACGATGTTGGGTACGTGAGAACCGGCAAGACCTACTCCCGCAAATTTGCCCCCAAGGTGAGCCGCGCAGAATACCTGGCCATGCAGGTCATGAACGAGCTGCCGGACCAGGAACTACCGGAATTTTTGGAGTTCTTTCAGGGGAAGGTCGGTTGAGCGTTACAGGTAAATCAAACTCTCAAGTGTCTGCTGTTTGTTCGGCAGGCACTTTTTTTATATAGATAAAATTCAACAGCAGAAGGAAGTATGTTCAATGAATCACAAATTTAAGCTCAAACAGCGCGTAGCGGCCTTGTGTATGGCGGCTATGATGTGCTGCTCCCTGTTCCCAGCTGGGGTGCTTGCGGAGGCTCCGAGGGCTGATGCAGACGGCACGCTCATCATGGAGCAGGACAAAGAGGCCGTCACAGATGACAGCCATCAAACTGAGGCAAGCGACCCGGACCCTGGTGAAGAAAGCACGCCCAAAAGCAGCGAAGTTGCCGCAACATCACAAAGCGCCGACGAGGATGCGCCGGTGGAGACATCCACCGGCTACATCTTCGACGGCGCTGTTTTGTACACAGACTTACCGGATGCGCCGACTGGTTCCTATATGGGCAGCCAGGGCTTGCCGGTTGCCACGGGTGAAACAAAAATCGGCATTTCTGCCTGGCCGAATGACCAGTTGGAAGAAGGTGCGGACAGTTACCTGAGTGCGGACACCCTGAACAGCGACGACCTGACGATGATGGCTCCGTTGCTGGAGGGTACCGACTATGCCGTTGCGCCCATTCTGGCACAGGTGGAATACCCTGCAGACGGCAGCAGTCTGGATGTGGTGCTTCCCAACGAGGTGACTGTGCTGGACTTCTACGGTGTTCCTGCCGATGAGACTACGCGCAGCAGCCTTGTGCACAGTGAGTATTCCGAAACATCCGCCGCGGTCATGGGGCTGTATGTTCAGGCAGATGCCGACTTTTCCGCGCAGCTTGTCTACACCGCCCCGGACGGCAACACGCTGACGAAAGCGCTACACGTTGTAATTGACTGCAGCCGCACCATGGCCGCACCGTTCGCAGAAACTACAGACGTTGCCGCCTACGCCGAGCGCCCCACGCCTGCCGTTACCAGCGGCAAAATCACCAAGGTCGAGAAGGTCAACGGCACATGGCTGATCTGGTTCAATGGCGAGGAAGCCTACTGCTGCACCCACGGTGCCAACGGCCAGCCAAAAGGCTGTCCGCCGTACACTTATACGAACACTTCTCTGGTCAGTGCGGATCAGTGCATTCCCGGTGACCACTATGGCAACCAATACCGCATCTGGGGCGGTCTGGACCAGCTTTCTATGGACTTGCTGCCCGATACACCCGTCGCTTTTTCTGCAGAAGATACTGAAAGAATCTCTCTTTTGAATTTTTGCCGCACGATTTATGATGATACCCAGATGTGGCTGATTGAAAATTATCCCGAGAGCACTGCTGCAAAAATCTATCTAGAATCCGCGCAGGCCCTGCTGGACGGCGCTGTTGCCTATGCAAAGCCCCGCGGCTACTACACCTACATTTATACCCCTGCGCGCAGCGGTTGGCAGACCGTTGCCCTGATTGGCCCTGAAATCAGTGAGGAGGAAACGGAAGAGCCGAAGCCTGTCGTACAGGAGTATTATGCCAGTTGGGAAGTCCCTGCACAGTCCGCCAGCGGCACCGCAGATCTGACCTATGGTATCACCACAGATAAGATCCAGCTGAAAACGCTGGAAAAGGTGGACGGTGCGACCATTGAAATCGAGCCTATCACCAAATCCGGCACGATTGACGGCGGCAGCTGGAGCGTCTCCCCTGCCGGTGTGCAGACTGTCACCACAAGCGGCCACACCAGCGACGACAATTATCAGAATAACGGCGGTGCAGCATCTGCCAGCTGGTCTGTGCATTACACTGTATCCAAGACCGTAGATGGCCGCAGTGGCAGCGTCGGCCCCTACACCACGAAAGAAGCTGCGGACGCTGCCGCCAACAGCGAGCGCGATTCTGCGGTTGCCGCCATTCAGGCAGAAGCACAGAGCGCTGTAAATAATGCTATTGCCAGCGCGCAGGCACAGCTTGCATCTTTACAGTTCCGTTATGACGAAGTCACCATTCCCTACGGTTTTGAATCCTACTGGGGCAGCAACGGCAGCCACCAGACCATTACAGTGCCGGCTAACTCCAACAACGCCTACGAGATGCGCAATGCTGAGTGGTCACTGCAGATCAACATCAAAAAGACGGACAGTGAGACCGGCAGCCAGATTGCAGGTGATGCCCGGTATGAAATCTACCAGTGGGACATCGTGACCGGCAAATACCAGCCCACGGGTGGGTACAATACCTACAGCGTCCAGCGCCAGGGCGACGGTACCTATGCCGTCATCAACAACGCCGCCTACGCCACAAACGACACGATGCGCCATACACTGTACTACACGCAGCGCAATGAGGGCAGGTTCATCCTTGTGGAGACGAAGGCCCCCGCGGGGTATTTCGGCGATTGGACTGACATTGACCACCCCGGCTCGGCGGGCACACCGCTGGGCAAGCGCGCCTACTATGTGGAAATTACCGCTGACAACAACAATTCCATCCTGTGGTTGGGCAATGGTGACTACAACGCCGACATTGCCACTGGCGATAAGGGCGGCACAAAGCTGGTGACCAGCGGCGGCGTAGAAACCACAGTCACCATCTATGACTCCCCCAAGGATGCCTCCCGGAGCTATACCACCGATGCCAGCGGCAAGGCAGCCAACGAGGACAGCTACACCACCACGGCAGAAAACGGCATCATGAAGAATGACCGCACGCTGGGCGAAATCAGCATTTCCAAGGTTGATTTGGATGCACAGCGGTATGTGACAGGCGACGCTGCTCACGGAAATGCCGCGCTGGACGGCGCAGTGTACGACCTGTATGCCGCCGAGGATATTACCCACCCTGATGGTGTGACCGGCGTCGTGGACTATTCCAAAATCGTCGATACCAACGGCAATCCCCTCTGGCACACTACGATTCGTGACAACAGCGGGCAGTGGATCGGCGATTATCTGCCCATTTTGAAAAAAGATAATCTCGTAGCCAGTGCAAAAATCGAGGACGGCTGGATGAGGAGATTGAAGTGTATTTAAAAATCACGAAACTCGATACGGAAACCGGCAAACCGGTCCTGTTGCCGAACACAGCCTTCCAGATCTACTGGCTGGATGAAAACGGCAACTATCGGCTGGAAAACGGGAAGCCAAAGCTGGTCACGATGACGGACACGGTAAACGGGCATCTGACCAAGAACGTGGATACCTTCTACACCAACGAGGAAGGCATCCTGACCCTGCCTGAAAAGCTGCCGCTGGGTAAATACCGCATTGTGGAGACTGTTGGCCCGGACGGCTTCTACAACGAATGGGCCGACAGCGGCAACTACTATGTGGATTTCGATATTTCCACGGACCGCATCTACAAGGCCACCGGTGATGACAATGAAAACGGCATGGACACGCTGGTCATCGGCGAGGACTACTGGAATGAGGAAACGCTGGGCAAGCTGACCATCCGTAAGACCGGCAATGCCTTGACAGGAAAGATCGAAACCAACGATTTGATTGACCCCTGGATGACCGGCGAGGCCGATTCCGACTTTGCCTATACACTGCGCCCGCTGGCCGGTGCGGAATACACCATTACGGCTGCCGAGGACATTTACACGCAGGACCGCCAGCTGGATGCCAACGGCAGCCGCACGCTCTGGTATGCCAAGGGCGACGTGGTAGCGGTTGTTACCACCGGTGATGGCAGTGCAGACACTTCTGTGTTTGCGCCGTCCCGAACCAAGGCAACCTATGATTTTCTGTCGGTCATTCACGACGGCACGCTCGGCGAGGTCAGTATTACCCTGCCGTTGGGCAGCTACCATGTGGAGGAAACCAAGTCGCCCTATGGGTATGTCGGCACGACAGACAGCTACGATGTGACCTTTAGAAACTCCCTCGGTACTTTCAGGCATAAACAGGATTCAACGTTGGTCGCAGAGCAAACCACCATATTTAGCGTTTCTATATTTCTTCGCGTCAATATATAGTATTCAGTCACGAGGACAGGGGTGCCATCAGGAATAAACATCCGTTTGGACACGAGGCAGATTTCCGCCCCTCCCAGGCTTCGGCAATTTAGACACGAGGAAATAAGTGCGGTCGGGAATAAACACCCGTTCAGACACGGAGCAACTGCCCTCTGAAAGTCAAAAAAAGCAGCCCACCGGGTAGCCTTTCCTTCCTGCTGATCTCTCAGCTCGTTGGAAAGCAACCTGGTGGGCTGCTGCATTTTCTATTCAATTTTCTCTGCGACTACGGAGCCTAGTCGTTTCTTCTCCAGACTCTCACAGTCAAATATTCTCTGACTCAGAAGCCGACTGCGCTGACTCCTGCGTGCTTTCGTTCTCCTTGTCCACCCTTCCCTCGAAAATGGGAATGGCGCGACACAGGTCGTAATTCACGAGTCTCTGCTGCGGATACTCAACACCCGGCAGCCGGTAGGACCTTGTTCTGTCCCAGCCACAGCTCTGATAAATCAGGCGCACAAGATTCTTGCTTTTGATCTCATATCGGTCATCCTGATTTTTCTTCGGAACACGATTGGCCCCCTCTGCGTCCATTCCACACGCTTGTATTGCAAACATCTGCTTGGTCGGATTGTAGAGGAAGTGATAGAATTCCGGGCGGCCAATAGATTCAAGGGCGCTCCGGAAGACTGTGATACGACCGTCTGCATATCGAAATGTAATCCCCAGCATATTCTGCTGCCATGTCTTTGCTGGCACAATTTTTCCTCCTTCCTGAAAAAGGGTAGACTCCCCCCCTTGGTGCTCAAATTCAATTTTTATAGATTTTGCTGTTGTCCGGGCATACCCGTAAGCATTCCAACCGAGACAAAACCATCCATTTGCCTCAGCTCAGACTCTTGGCGATGCTGCTCAACAGGCATGCCAAATGTACCCGCGATGTCATCTGGGTAGTAACCCTTCCGAGGATTCACAGGCTGTTCTTCCGTATTCTCTTCGGCCACTGTCGTAGGTTGTTGATCAGCAGACTGCTTCTTTTTACACTCGTGGAACACCTCGGCCGCCACAAGGTCAAACACATAGAGCGCTTCGCCCTCGAACTCGATGCGGTATCCGAGGATCTTATACCGGCAGTCACCGGACCAATCCATTTCCTTATAAAGCAATTCTGAAAATAACCTGCAGGACATTTTCCGACTCTTACGCTTGTCCGGTTTTGCGATACACCAGCGCAGAGCATCCCTGTCATTTTCATTACAGCCTTTAACTACAAGCCGCTTTAAGTCGCTGTTAAACATGATGTTGACGTACACCACATCCTCCAAACCTGCAATGCAGGCCGTGTTGAATGTGATGCTGTCTTTCCTTATTATAATGGCGGGATCTCGAAGATGTGCAAAAAGTTCCCTCCGGGCGACCTGATAGCCATCATAATCAAAGGTCTGCTCGATCTCCGTTCTCCTCTGTTCCCGCTCCGACATCTGCTCCGCACTCAGTTCCAACGCCTGCGGATTCTCCATCTCCATTGTCTGCTGATTCGCCATCTCCATGTTCATCTGGTATAGGCCACCCTTCTATTATTTTCTCTGCTTCATGTAAAAGTTCTTCAAGGTCTTCTGAGGTCAATGTACTGTATTCGGCCAGTTCCTTTGCCGGCCGCAAAACATCCCAGTCAGCCGCATAGTGCCTCTGCTCCAGTAGATTAATCTCTCCGATGCTGGTAATCGGTCTTCCAAATGTGTCCTCCCATTCCGGAGGCAAAATGTAAATAATCTGCTTAACTGTCCTCCCTGCGATTTCAGCTCGGTCATCTGTTTCAGCTTCTTTGGGCGGAAGAACGATGTTCTCCGTCTTTACCATTTCAGGTTCGTCCAGTTGAAACAGCATAACCTTTTGGTCATCATTCTCGATAAAGTCACCACGGAAACGGTATTTCAGGTCCTGATCCCAATCCATAATGTCAAACAGCGTTTTCGCCAGTCCACGGCACGACTTGGACAGCGCACACCACCGCCCTTCGCGCAGCTTTCCCCAGTGAATTGCATTTGGATTGTTCCCATCACACGGTCGAACAGCAATACACCTGTTCACTGAATTCAACAGCAGCTCTACATACTCCACATTCTCAAATTTTTTGAGGCAGGCCGTATTAAAGCTCAGTTTTCCATCTGCTATTGTCATCGCAGGGTTTTGCGTAGTAGAGAAATACTGAGACCGAACCACCTCATAGCCACGCATGTCTAATCCTGCTTTATATTCAATCTGCCGCGTGTCCTCCAACTCGCTCATAACACTTTCAGATGCCTTTTGATATTCATCCGTTGAGAATCCGGTCCAGTCTTTATCCAGTGGTACATATCCTCGAAGGATTCCATTGTCAACAACGCTTAGTACAGGCAAGGGCCTAGCTTTCTTCGCATAGGCACGTGATGCCCGAAGAAAATTTGCTGCTTCATATACAGTTCGAGAAACTATGGCTTCATGATGATTTTTTCTTCTAAACTGCGTTCTTTCACCATTGTTCTTTTTGGCTTTGTGTGTCAAAAAATTAGGGGTAAATGTCTTCCACGCCCTAATGTCACCACAATGACGTTCATTTGCAACAATCTCGGCCAGTGTGCTTGCGCTCCACTCATAACTTCCCTGCTTTGTCTTGCGTTTATAGGCTTTAAGCAATTCTGCAATATCAGAAAATGAAACACCATTCAAGTAAAGATAGTAGATTGCTTTTACAGTTTCAGCTTCGTCCTCATTGACGATAAGGTCACCATCTTCGTCCCGGTCATAGCCAAGCAGCTCTGGTGTTAAAAACAGTCCCTTCCTAAACCGGCGTTCAATCGACCAGTTCATAATGACCGATTTTGAATGGGATTCTTCTTCAGCAACCGAGGCCAAAATCGTCAAGATCATTCGTCCATTATTGTCAAGCGTATAAATGTTGTCTGCTTCAAACTGAACACCTACAGGCGGTTCAAGGTTTTTCAGAAGGTCAATAACAGAAAGGCAATCAACGATGTTTCTTGCAAATCGAGCAATCGACTTGGTCATGATCAAATCTATTTTCCCGGCTTTACAATCCTCAATCATCTGGAGCATGCCTTTTCGGTGTGCAATAGATGTTCCGCTTATACCTTCATCTGCATAGATTCCAACAAGTTCCCATCCAGGATGTCCTGTAATGTACTCAGCATAATAATTCTTTTGAAGTTCATAAGAAGATGTCTGTTCGTCATTATCCGTTGAGACCCGAACATAGGCCGCCACACGGCGAATTCCACCGCTCTCCATAAAATCCGCAGTAGGCTTTGCAGGGATTATTTCGATTTCAGACGCATCCGTGCCTTTATATTTATCACGGATTTTCTGCTTACGGTCTTGTCCACTGTTTTCTTTCACGGTTTCACCTTATTCCCTGAGCGTCCAGTACCACTGGCGCATTTTTCTATAGCTTTGTATTCCCAGCACATGTTTTGTCTCAGCTATGGTTCTGCGACTTATTCCAGCTTCTCCAAGCCTTTCATAGATTTCTTTTGATGCCATATCACCTTTTACAAGATACTGCTTCAAAAGAGCGCAAGCCATTTCTGTTTTTGTCTTATACTCCAAAGTCTGCACTTCTTGTTTTTCATCGCAGCTTTCAGATATGGAATCCAGCCATTGGAACCCGTAATCCTCTGTTATCGAGAAACTGATTTTAGACCCATCTGGTCCTAAGCTGTTTTTTATCTGGTGAACGACACGGATATCCATGTTTTCTGCATCGCGCTCAATCTGCAACACACTTCTTGCAGCCGCCACCACGTCAATGCTTCCAAGGCTTCTATACAAGCCTTTTATGCCTTCCTTTTTGTTCAAGTGCCCTATCAGCACAATGGCGCAATCATAGGTAGCCGCCCACATTCCAAGGTGCTGCATCAGCCGCCTTGCTTTTCCAGCAATCTGCAAATCGGAGTCACTGGAGAGGTATGCTTGAATTGGGTCAATCACAACAAGCCTCGGTCGAAACGCAACGATTGCATCCCTAATGCGTTCATCATCGAGTGTCAGCCCACTGTTGACTTCTTCATTGATAAATGCCACTTTGCTGCAGTCAGCCCCCTGTTCTTCCAGCCTGGGTTTTATCGTATCTGCGACCCCATCTTCCGAGCATTGGTAGATAACCCTCTGTGGTTGCTCCAATAATTTACCGTCAGGAAAGGTACCTCCTGTGGTTATTTCAGCAATCAGGTTCATCATCATTGTGGACTTGCCATCACCGGGGTCTCCCTGTAGCAAGGTTATTTTTCCAATTGCAATATATGGATACCAGAGCCAGCGAACTGGCGATGATTCGACCTCACTATACAGCGTCAAAAGTCCTTCTTGCACTCGTCCCAATCCCCCGTTCCCGCATTGTATAACCCTTAGAGTTCTTCAGTTTTATTATACATCTGCACTGGCGAGTTGACTGTCAAGCAGTAGACGACACGTTTTTCTAAATGTCAACTACTGCTTGACATTTGATAGAAAATATTCTCTAAGGATGCAACACCGTAAGGGGAGGAAGGTTGCATCCTTACCGCATTAATTTGCTATGTGTTTTGTTCGGCGCAATAATTGTCTTGTTCTTATGCGGGCCAGTTTGGAGGTAAAGCCATGCCTATAGACTACCCTGCGCTCGGAAAACGTATAGCGTTTTTTCGGAACCAGTCTCACCTCACGCAAGAAGACTTTGCATACGAGGTTCATCTTTCCCGTCAATACATCAGTCAGCTCGAAACCGCTGCCTGCCGACCAAGTCTTGAAACAATCGTAGAGATTACAAACACTCTCGGCGTTTCTACAGATGACTTGCTTGTCGATAGTCTGACCCACTCCGTTTCCACAGCAGACACCGAAGTTCATCGGCTTCTGATTGACTGCAACGAACTCGAAGCTGAAATTCTCACTCGTACCTTGAAAGAATTACGCGCCATCCTTTACAGCCTCGGCGTATAAACAAAAATTGCCCGCATAAGCCACCGCTGCACCTTCTTTTCCAGAGGGTGCTTCTGTGGTCTATGCAGGCTGTATGTAACCAAGGTCTACCTTTTAGTTGAAGTCCAGCAATCGTACAGGAAATCTAACAGCCCTGTGGCTACTGTTTGAACTGTAACCGATCCGTTCACCGACTTAAGCTGGGCCTCCATTGTCTGCCATAATTCTGGCGCAAGCTCAGTTTTCTGGCCTACTGCTCCCAGAGCGTATTCTACCGAATCGTTCACCAAACCAGACAGGGTTCTCCCATCGACCGTCACTGCCCCTCTCTCCAAGCTTATCACTGCATCCATTTTCTTTTTCGCGTCGGACCATGGCAAATTCATCAAGTAAACTTTGATTGCTGCGGCAACTACCACTTCTGGCCCAGTCAATCCATAGGATTCAATATGTACCTGTTCAAGTTCATGCTTCATACAAGTTCCTCCCAATCGTGTGTCTCTGGCACCCAGCATAAAGCAAAACTCTATACATAGCAATCCCATCCAAAACAAAAAGGCCCACCGGGTCACCATCTTCTTTTGCTTATTCGCAAAGCTAGAAAGTGACCCGGTGGGCTGTATCAGTTTTTCTCAACTTCAATATGGTCTGGATATACCAGTACCTTCGATACTTCCTTTTCAAACCGTTCCTGATCCATGTTCAGCCACTCAAGTTCTCGCAGGATTGCATCGATAAGTTCTTCTTCCTTAATAAAGCGGTTGCCGCATCGCTCATTGCCTTTTCCTTTTTGCCGGTTTCGGCAGTTCCACGCTTTATAGGTGCTTTGCGTCTTGAAACCGCCAGCAGCTTTCAAAGTCCGGCGCAAAAAGGGAGTACCACATTCTCCACAGAATACTTTGCCGTAGAGGAAGTGATGCTCCCTGTTCGTTTTATGAATACCGACCTTTGCCAGTTCTTTTCGTTTTTCCAGAATTTCCTGTGCCTTATCCCATGTCTCCCGATCTATGATTGCTTCATGGTCATCCCACAGATAATTGGATTCCACCTTCTGATTCGGATTGGGCTTCTTGGTCAGGTAGTCCAACGGAGCTTTCTTCTGCAACCGCTTGTCACCCACATAGGTTTCATTTGAAACCATGTACCGGAGAGTTTCTACTCCAAACCCCTTTTTACTGTGCAACGATTGAGCCCCCAGCTCTTCCAAACCTTTAGCGATTTGCCTATAGCTCTCGCCTTCGATGAATCTGCGGAATACTTCCTTTACAATCCAAGCGTCCTTGTTGGGAACCAGCTCGCCATCCACACAGTCGTAGCCGAGAATACGATTATTGCCGAGATTGTACTCACCTCGTGCAAATCGGCTTGCATAAGCAGCCTTTTCATTTTCACTGATAGAATGACTTTCATCCTGTGCCACTGCTGCCAAGATGGATAGGACGAAATCACAGGTTGGATCATCTGTGCGGATATTTTGTTCCTCAAAAATGATTGTAACCCCCAGCGTTCTAAACCATTTGGCATACTGCTGGCAATCCACCATGTTCCGAGAAAACCGGGAAATACTCTTGCAAATGATAATATCCAGCTTCTTGGCTTCGGCGGCCGCCGCCATTTCCTGAAAGCCCGGTCGATTTTTCACTCGTGTAGCAGAATGCCGGTCAGCATATACCTTAACCAGTTCCCAGTCGGGATGACTTTGGATCAGCTCCTCGTAATACTTCTGCTGAGTTTCAAAGCTTTCATCCTGCTCGTTGCGAAAAGTGCTGACACGGCAATACGCGGCCACACGTTTCTTTGCCACTGGGATTTTTGGCATTACCTTTTTAATAATCATTTGCTGCTACTCCATTCTCCTTGGCACGGAGGTTCTTTGCCGTCTGCATGGCAGCATTACGCTGTGCCTCCCGCGTATTCACTGACTTCTTATCAGCCCGCACCACGCTCACCGGCTTGTTCTCGCTCCGCTGCGCACGGTCCAGCGAGTTCCGATAAAGCTCTGCCACATGGGTCGGTTCCTCAACCTTGGATGCATTCAAAGCAACCTCGCTCTCCAGACCACATTTCCAGAACACCCGCATGGTGTCCTGTTTAAATTCAATGTGCCCCACCAAGTCATCCAGCCAGTAATACTGGACGGTGTCCAGTTTCGGGCTCTCTGCCTTGATTTCCAGCATCCTCTGCATAGCTACCGTCCGCTTCTTTTCCTTGATTTCAAGGGTGTTGTAGGCTTCCAGCAGGGCAGCATCCACAAGATACCCTTTGACCGCATACCCACGGCAGCCGTCCACATCAAAGCAGCCAAGGATGCGCTTGTGGCTGTTCACTTTCATGACCCTCGGAATCATCTTCTTCCCACACAGCGGGCAGACAATGTTTGTATCGAAGTAGGGATACCGGCTGTACTCCCCATGCGGAGATTTCAGTTCCATAATGCGCTGTACCTGCTGGTAGGTATGGCGGTCGATAATAGGAACATGGTGGTTCCTGACGTTGTAGACCGGAATCACAGTCGAGTCGTTCCGGACACTCCTATGGGAAATATGGTCAACACTGACCCATTTCTGAAGCCGCATATCACCAATGTACTTCTCGTTCTCAAGGAGATACTTAAGGGCGGTCTTGTTCCACGTCTGCTTGCCCCTTGCGGAAGGAGCCTGTATAAAGGTCAGCTCATCCAGAATGTCCGTCATGGGGATGCCGTACTGGTACATTTTGAAAATCATCCGCACAATGGCAGCTTCGTCCGGTTCAATGACAATTTCACCGTCCTTGGTCTTCCGATAGCCATAGGTCTTGGTCCAGCGCGACTCACCACTTTCAAACCGCTTGCGAATGCCCCATTTCAGGTTTTCGGAGATGGAACGGCTTTCCTCCTGTGCAAAAGCCGCCATGACCGTCAGAATCAGTTCGGACACCGACGTTGCCGTATCCAGTCCTTCCTTTTCAAAGTAAAGCTGGACACCGATGCTCTGAAGATGGCGCACATAGGACAGACATTCGACCGTGTTGCGGGCAAATCGAGAGATACTTTTTGCCATGATATAATCGACCTTGCCTGCCTCGCAATCCTCCATCATCCGCAAGAACTCTTTACGCTTTTTCACGCTGGTTCCGCTGATGCCCTCATCGGCGTAGACATCCACCAGCATCCAGCCAGGGTGCTGGGCAATCTTAGCGCGGAAGGCTTTCATCTGCTCCTCCAAGCTGTGGAGCTGAATCTCCTGGTCCGTGCTGACACGGGCATAGACTGCAACGCGGACTGTTTTCAAGGTGCTAAGTGCCTGAAAGCCAAGCTTCTGTACCCCAGTGTCTACCTTTTCTACTGTAATTTCCATGTACTTTTCTCCTTATTGCCATTTGGGGTCGCTCAGGACCTTCTGCTGTTCATCATTGTATTTTTTTCGTCCGGAGTGGAGCAAGCCCATCTGAATCATGGTCTGCACACGCTCGAACTGTTCTCTGCTGACAATGCCTTCATGATGGTCCTCCAGATGAACTTGGGCGCGTTCTCCCCTGTTCCGCTTGCTGTATCGGTGGCCGTTCTTGCCGTAGGCCGTGTAGTAGCAATCCGTCCAGTAATCCCCCATGTATGCGACATTTTTCAGCATATTGGGTAGTCGATTTCGATTCTGAGACCATGACACACCGGTATTTTCCTCATCCTCCATCTTATCCAAGCAAGCTCGGATATCTGCGTAGCAGACTCCTTTTGCCGCTTGGTCAAAGGCATAGCGGACACGGCGGGCCTCGGATTCTTCAATTCTCCATTCACCCTGCTTGTTGACCCTGCGAAAGCCGTAGGTCACACGGCCGGTCGGAATGCCCTGGTCATGGAGATAGGCGATGCCTGCTCGAACATTCTCACCGATGCTCTTGGACTCCTCCTCGGCAATGATGGCAAGGATGTGGAAGAACAGCTCGCTCTGGCCATTCATCGTGTTAATGCCCTCTTTTTCAAAAATGACCGGGATGCCCAGCTCTTTCAGCCTACGCACCACGGTCACACAGTCAAGCATATTTCGGGAGAAACGGGAGATGGACTTGGTATAGATGATGTCGATTTTGCCATCCATGCAATCTTGAATCATCTGTCGGAATTCCGGCCGACCCTGCGTACTGCGTCCGCTGCCTTCATCCGCATAGACCTTTACGAGTTCCTCATCGGGGTTATTGGAGAGCAGCTCTGTGAAGTAGCTTTTCTGAATCTCATAGGAACCTTCCTGACACTCCATGCCGGTGCTGACTCTGCAATAGGCCGCCGCCCTTTTCTGTTTCACTACAATTTCCATTGCGTCATCCTCCTTGGGGTAGTCGTATAATGCCGCATGTATGGCTGAATAGCAAGTTCTGTCGCCCAGATAAATCGGCATATTACCGACAAACTATCTGCCTGACAGAACGCCTGAATTGCAGCATATATGACAAATGTAAAGGGCTTCCCGGTTGGATTTGGGAAGCCCGGAGTGCGGCGTTTGAATCAGCCCGGTCTATGTGCCAGAGAGTGCTTTTGTGTCATCGCAACGAGGTGATATTAGACCTTCTTGACGTAATCGAGGCTGATCCAGCCGTTACGCTTGCCGGCAAAGGACTTCAGCAATCCCCACTTGGATGCACCCTTACCTGTTGCCTCCGCAACAATGGTGAACACACCCTTGCCAGTAAAACCACGGAAGCCATAGTTCGTGCCGGGGCCTTTGCGGATGCGCAGGTCAGAGATAGACACCCGGACCGTGTAGGGCTGAAATGCCGTGCTGGTGGGATAGACCGCCTTGCCGTTCTCATCGAACACCGAGTAGCCGGGATTCTTGTCAGCACACGCCTTGGCGTTGCTCAGGTCACGGAAAGCTCCCTTCTGAGATGCAGTATCCGACCAGTTCTTGCGCACACGGTACAGGGTCGCGGCGGGTGTGACAGGCGTAACAGATGCTGCCACATCGAACTGGGTCAGGTTCCACTGCTCAATGACCCGGCAGAGGTTCTGCATATAGTCAAGGCTCGTCGCATAACCGCCATCCTTGATGATCTGCACCGCTTTCTTATAGTCCGTGCAGCCTGCCAGTCCCTCGTACCGCTTCTTGCTGCCGTTCATGGCACCCAGCAAATAAGCGGAGTGATCTGCAATGGAGTCCTCAATGGAGCCGTACTTGCGGAAGTCGGCCGTGACGGTCACATAGCTGCCATCCGTGTTCTGCTCTCCGGTCTGCATGGTGTAGACGGAATGCCCATCCCACGCAGAGCCAGCCCAGCTGTTCCCCGACAGCGAGGATTTCATGCCAAAGCAGTTATTGGCATTCTGTGCCAGCTCGGACTTGCCGTAGCCGGATTCCAGAATGAACTGCGCCATGGACACGCTGGCAAGGATGCCGGACTGCTTCTGGTTTGCGGTAAACAGCGTGGCCACCTTTGTCACAACCTCTGCGGACTCCATATCCTTCAAAGAAGCTGCCTGCAAGCCAGTGGACGCAACAGGAGTGCCCAGTGCCGCCGTTACCTTGGCCGCCAGATCACTGAGGCGGCTGTACAGCCAGTCGCCGGGGCAGGCTTTGTTCGCATACCAGCGGTGGACGGTCAGAACCATCTCATCCGATGCCGGCGCATAGTTCAGCGTCTTGTTCTTGTCCCCCAGCCAGAGCAGCTTGGTCTTACCGTTCCGCTTGCAGATGTCGGTACAGAGCTTGATAAGCGAAGTGTAGACGGCACTGTTCATGGCGTATGGGTGGGTCAGGTCACTGGCGCACTCGATAGTGATAGCCCGCTGATCGTTTGCTGCACTGGAAGAGCACCAGCTCCGGTTCTTTTCTTCGACACAGAGCGACACACGGCCGTCCTTGCCGATGCCGTAGTTACAACTTGCCTGACGACTCGGGCTGATGAAGCAGCCACAGATACTTTCCGCAGACAACTGCCCCACCACACAGTGCGGGGTGATGCGGTCGATGCTGTGTGTCCGCTGCCCAGAATGGTTCGGGCTGAGGTTCGTATAAACCACTAAGGGACTGTTAGTGTATGCCATAGAAGATTCCTCCCAATAGAAAAAAGCCCGGATTGCTCCGGGCCAGACTGTGTTGATTTGGTTTTTGGTCAGGGCAGAAGCAGCTTCATGCCGATTCGGATGGCATTGGAAGTCAGGCCGTTCAGCTCACGGATGTCCGTGTAGTGGGTACCGCTGCCGAGCTTACGCTCTGCGATGCGCCACAGGTTGTCCCCTGCTACGACTTCGTACACATCTCTGCCGACAAAGACATAGGCATCATCCTCGTTCAGCACATAGGCAATGCCGTCCTCCTCCTCCGGGCACTTGATCTTCAGCCAGTTGTCGCAGACCTCCAGCACCTCCACGATGGTGTTCATCGGGTACACAGTCACGACCTCTGCTTCGAGACTGGGTTCCTTGCGGATGTTCATCAGGGTCTTCAGCTTACCGAAAGCAACGGCATCCGGCTGTGGCTCTGCGGACGGGAAGTCCTCTTCGCCATCGCCGGGTGCATCATCGCTGGGCTTGTCCTCTTCCGGGAGATCCATTACAGGCTTCTCCTCAGCGGTTTCTTCCCGGGTCGTGGGCTCATCCGCCGGATAGATGACCGTGCCGTCCTCGGCAAAAACATGGCTGCCGGGGTTCTCGTCACACTTCGCCTTGGCATTTGCCAGCAGCTTATATGCACCGAGCTGGGATGCGTCATCGTTCCAATCGGTCCGAACACGATAATAGCCGGTGTTCAGCTTTGCAGGATATTCATTCATAGTCGTTCCTCCATCTAAAATTAGGGAGAGGTCGCCCTCTCCCAATAGACTCCTTCATAAAGCGCACGATTTTTTGGCTTTGGGGAGGTACTTTTCAGAAAACTTCTCTCATTATGCTTACTGAAATTCAGCATTTGGTACCCAGTTCTCCAAATTTCCCTCTCATAAAGGACAATGAAAATGGCGAAAAGTTGTATAGTTACCCTTCTTTTTCGTCATCTTTCTCCGGGATATGCTTCTCGTTGGTCAGCTGGATCAGCATATCCTTCAGCTTCTCCGGGATGGGAATGCCGATTACGGCAGAGTTCTCCAGGATGGACAGGCCTTCATTGGACAGGTAGAAGAAAATCACAGCGGTGCGAATCGCTGCGCCGTTCTGAAGCACCTGCGTATCGATAACATTCGCCACGCCCACCAACAGGAAGATGCACACCTTCTTGGCAATGCCCTTAAAGCCCACCTCGCTGGACAGCTCCTTGCGGATGCCCGCCGCAAGGATGCCGGTGAAGTAGTCGGTCACCACAAAGATGATGAGTGCGTAGAGGAAGCCATCAAAGCCTCCGAAGAACCAGCCGAGAAAACCGCCCAGTGCCGCAAAAGCAAACTGGAGCTTGTCGATTACATTCTGCATACTTGTACCTTGCCTTTCCTGCCCTTTGCAGGGCATAAAAAATAGGACGGTGCTCCGTCCTTGTGTAATGGTGTTCTATATAAACACAGCCGTGTGGCTGTGGGGTATTAAAGGATGAGCCGTTCCAGCAAGCTCTGGAAGGACGCAGCGATGATCTCATGCCCCTTTTCATCGGGATGCACGCCATTGCCGCCGTCCTTAGAGAATGCGAGCTTGCGGAAATTCTCATCATCAGGTCGCAGGTTGGATTCGTGGTACAGATCCAGGCACGGGATGCTGCGCCGCTTGCAGATCTCAACGATTGCCTCCGAGTACTTCGCCATACCGCAGGTTGTCTTAGAAGGCATACTGCCGACCCACGGAGTCGGGGTCACGATACCCAGCCGAGCCAGAGGGATGCGTTCGTAGATGGCGTCAATAGTTGCGTTGATGCAGCCACAGATTGTATCGGTACCCGTATCCGTGACAGTTCCCAGCGTCTGGTCAGACGAGAGATCGTTGCCGCTGCCGAAGATGGTGATCACATCGGCATCCTCCGGGATATCACTGACGCGCTGGTAAAATGCTCGGTTGATATCCTTCCGCCGCATATAACCAGTTCCACTGACACCGAGGTTCACGGTCTTAATGCCTGTCTTTTCGGCGATATAGTCGAAGTAGTGCTTCGTAGTACGGCTATTGCTTTCCGTCAAGCTGTCACCAAGGCACACCCATGTGCGGCCATACCACTTAGGTTTCATGCCGATAAAATAGCCACGAGTCATAGGCTGGATGCCGCAACTCTGCATACCGTTGATGCATGCAACCCGAATAGAAACTGCTCGTGCCGGAGAAGTCACAACCTTATTCTCAATCTTGCGATCAGTATTGCCTGTGTTGTTTTCGCCGCCGACCCGATTTCCGTTCACATCGTAAAATGCATAGAGGCCGTACCCGGCTTTTCCGGCTGCGCTGATGCAGTACGGGGTATACGGTTCCACAGTGATAGGCTCGGACAACCGGTAATTCGTGTTACCAGTCGGCTCTTTCACTATGGCACCTGTTGTCGGATTCAGGAGCATTCCGTTGTTTTCGGTAACTTTGACAGCTTCTCCAATAGCATATTCGTAGTTCTCGTCCACGATCTTGCTTGCCAGATAGTTTTCCAAGCCGGAGATTCTGCTATCGCGTTCTGCCGCCTGTTCTGCTGCTGTGCCGACCAACTCTGCCGAAGGATAGCTGATTCGTGTAACCTTTTTGATTACACCCGTGAAATGGTTGTTCTCCACCCATGCGATACGTACCGTTGCAGCAGTTGCCGGAACAGGAGAAATGCGGTCGTAGTAGGTTCGAATCATATCGGTCTTCTGCTGGAACCCTCCTACCACCTTATCATTCTCATCATAAAAGGCATACAGGTACTTACTCCAGCCGCCGGATACCGTAAATGCATACAATTCACCAGGGCTGACCGGAATCGGCTCGGATACACGGAATGCCGTGTTCTCACTCGACAGTGGCACAACCTCTCCTGCTTTTTCATTGATGCACCGGTTGGCAGTATAGGTGAACTCAACTGCTTCCCCTTCCACGACCGCAGCACTCAGAAGCGTATTCTGCTCCCCGGTTGCCGCTGCAATCAGATCGGCCTTCGCCTTTTCCAGACCAGTCTCCACCGCAACCATCCGGGATTCAGGTTTCTCGTTCAGCTCATTTGTCGGGAAAAGGAAACGAGTCACTTCCTCCACCTTACCCATAAAATTCGAAACCTGAATCCAGGTGATACGCATACTGACCGCCCCAACCGGCGCGATTACGATTCGATTCTCGATTTTACCGGACTTGTTATCCGGCGCGATCTCACCAGCAAGAACATTCTCGTCGCTGTCATAGAAAGCATAGTAGTATTTTTTCCAGCCACTAGATGCAGTGATAATATACACATGGCCTGCCACAACAGGGATCATCTCCGAGGTGTGCCAGTGACTGTCGCTTTCATTCGCCAGCGTACCCACCGTGCCGTTCAGATTGATGAAGGTCCGAATCGTGAAATCAAAGGTCAATTCCTTTGTCTCACGACCAGTCGCCTCATCCAGAAGCTGGGACACGATTGTAGTAAGCCAATCATCCCACAGACCGCGTGTCTTTTCCGCCGAGCGCATTGCTTCGCCTAGTGAGGCATGGGTCGTACCCTGGTTGTCCACGCGGGCATCCAGAATCTCACTGTCAGCGGTCATGCCTCCGGCGATACTGTCCATCCGCTTATTCAGCGTGGTCTTAGCATCGTTCAGTTCCTTACGGCCGGTATTCAAATCAGTTTGGGCCTGTTCGACCTTGCCGGAAAGAGTTTCTGTAGTCTGCTGCAGGCTCTCCTGCATACGGCTTTCCGTTTCTGTGAGCTCCTGACTGATAGCCGTATGCGTATCCGTCAGTTCTTTGCTCATGGCTACATGAGTTTCGGAAAACTCCTTGCTCATGTCTGCCTTAGTCTGTGCAAGATCAGTGTGCATCTGTTGAACATCGGCATCCACATCCAGTTCCAGTTGATGCACCTGCGCCGAATACTCCGCACAGATAGCCCAGTATTCCGCACTGTCCAACAACGTACCCGCCGGGACGGACTTGCGGCTGATATAGCTGTCGCCCGTCTCCGGCTGGTACACGATACTGAGCATCTCGTACTTGCTGTTCTTGCTCCATACGCCGCAATGCTTCGGCACAATGCGGCCGCCTACGAATTCACCCATGATTTCATTCTCCCTTCTGCTTGCTCAAAGGCTTTCCAACGTCTTTTTCGCAAGCAGGGAGGAGGATGAAAATCAGCTTTCAGGAGTACCCCCCCCCGAAAATTTCTTTCATATTATCATTTTTATTCATAATTTTCCTTTCTCAGAGGGCATTTACCTCTGCATCCATAGCGATACACTTCAGACGATACCAGTTGATAATCTGGCTCATATTGTTGGTGTTCGTTCCGGGAATCTTTGGCCACAACACCACTTCATGATCCAGCAGCCCCTTCGGGATGTCCACAAGGAAGTTTGAAACCACCGTCTGAACATTACCCTCGCTCAGAACGTTCTTTCGGAGTGAGGCATACCGGGACTTAATCTTTGCTCTGTAGCAGTTGTACAGGATTCCCATCAGCTTGTGGCTGCCGGCAAACCCTTTGAGCGTCGTAACCGTATCCGGGTTATAGTAGACCTTACCGTTCCAGCAGTTACCGAATGCGGTGTCAAGATCGTACTCGGAGAACGCCCACTTCACGCCATCAAAGGTCATCAGGATATAGTTCTTGTCGAGGTTATCGGTCAGTGCGAACATGGAGGTAATGATAAAGTAGTCCACGGCGCTGTCAAGATCCAGATACGGACTGAGTGCCGACTCCACATCTGCTGCGGTAGTGCCGCTGAAGTTCATAACAGCACGAATCAGGGTATTCACGCTGTCCTTGACCCACTGGGTATTGGATTCGTCCGGCACATACTCCATCTCGAAGTCGGTCTTATCCACCTTAGCTTCCTCAGCAAACTGCGTTCCCTTGGCGTGCGTTTCGGCCGTCAGGATACACTCCTTGGCTCCATCGCTCATACCGAACATCCACTTATCCTTCGGAATGTTCAGCGTGTAGATGCCCTGATACTCGTCGTTGATTGCCACCATGATAGGGAACCCATCAATGGCACCGCCGTTGGGCAGATCATACAGCTTTTCGTTGCGTTTCGGGCGAGTACGCACCGCCTGCCCCCACAGTTTGGCCGCAACGATGTTTCGGCAATGGCTGAAATCGATATAATTGGCTTTCAGGCAGTACTTCTTCTGAGCGCCCCACTTCTCAACGATCGTTCGCTTTTCATCGAAGGTGATGGTGAAGTTCTTCTTATCGTATGCGAGGCTGGAAGCACCTTGCCATTTCAGCGTACAGTTGCCAGTCAGCTCACCGTAGGCGTAGGCCAGCTTGACCTTGTTCTCCTTGCTGATTCCCTTCATGGAGCCGGTCAGTTTCAGGAGAGGCAGGTTGTAGCTTTCATACGGAAACCCGATGTCCTCCTCCGGTTCTTCCTCTTTCTCCTGTGCAAAGGCCAGCATATCTGTCTGACTGAGCTTGCCCTCGACCACATAGACGTGCAGGATATGATCCTCCAGCGTCATTTCCTTGCGGTAGTTGATACGCAGCCGGACATCCATCGAGGCATCCGGCGCAAAGGTCCCAAACGGAGACTTCTGCACATTGAAAGCAAGGCCCATACCATTCTGCTTGACGGCCGCGCCGGTGGTCTTGTCCACCAGCGTCATGTTGTAGTCCACCGTCTTATCGGTATCCCGGACAAGAATGGTGTAGGACTGCCCTGCCTCCAGATGGAAAACCTCGCTGATGTTGGTATAGGTCGTGGTGCTTGCCGTACCAAAGGTACCGTTCAACATGATGCCCGCCGGGTCCGGCATACCAATCGAATTCAAGCGGTAAACTCCCGTACCATCCAAGAATCCCTTATTGCCGAGCATCCGCACAAGATTCTTCTTGCGGACATCATCCTTGACAGCTGCCATCTCGGAAATGACCGCTGCAAGCGTATCGCTCTTGGGATAGGCGTAGAAGTCATCTGCACTCCAATCCTGACCCTCGTACATATAGGCATGGATCAGGTGGTTGCTGAACACAGCGCCGGTAGCATAGATGCCCATTTGGTAGTCGCCTGTCGTATCCGGGATAACCTGTTCAAAGCGCCCGCCGATTGCAGAGGCACCACGGTTCGTACCACCCTGCTGCAAACAGGCACTGGAAGTGGTTCTATAGAAGAACATGGAATAAGGCGCGGGTGGGTCATCGTCCACGATATGCACTGTGTAGGCCTTTCCCTTTTCCAGATGCATCGGCTCGGAGATGCGAAGGATGGTCGCATTCAACTCACTGGACATCAGGCCATTGACAATGATACCCGCTCCATCCAAAACGCCGAGGGCAGTTGCCGTTGCCGACACATCGCCGGCATTGCTGCGAACCACCGAATCAATGGTCTTCACCATATTGTTCATCCGTGCTCGATCAGACACCGTCAAGATATTTTCCAAGCCATTGTGCGTGGAAATCCATCGAGCATCCTCGCGGTCAGACAATACCTGGACCCTCTGGTCTGCATCCACCTTGACCTGCAGGAGTTCAGAATACTCTGCCCACGAGCGCATCTGCTGCTCGGTATAGGCCCCCTCCACCAAATATACACGGATATGCTGCCCGTCAAAAGTCGTAGCCGTATCGCATACGACACGCGCACGGCAGGAGTAGTCCTTATCAGCAGTAAAGGTGTACACATGGCGGTTCTTCGTATTCACGGACACTGTTGCACCATTGATCTGAATGGAGCCGTAGGTCACTTCATCACCGAGGAATACCGTAAGGGCGGGACAATCTTCATCCTCACGCACAAGCAACGTATAGGTTTTTCCGGAAGTCAACGGCACAAGGGTTGTGCAGCGGATGCTGTTCAGAGCCAGAGTACCACCCATATTGCCCACGATCTTCACGGATGCCTGATCGATATCGCTGTCCGCAATCATCTGAATCTTAGCATTTGTCTGCGGATTCGAGTCTCCATAGTTGATCGTTCGGAACAGATTCTTGCTCCGGACATTGTCATGCACAGCGGCCAGACTCGTAAAGCTCCCGTTGAGGTCGTTGAACTCCACAAGGCCACGAACTGTGTCGTAGGCGTAGACTCCTTCCAGAACAAACAGGTGCATCTCGCAATTTGGAAAATTCAAATCCTGGCTGGTATAGATACCCGGACGATAGTAACCGCTTTCATCCGGAGTAAACGTCACCGGGATAATTCCGTGAACACTAAAGCCCTTATTGAGGCCATCCACCTGCATACAGCCACTCTTGCTATTGCCATAGAGATAAACCTCACAAGATGGCATACTTTCATCGCTCCGGACGTACAGCGTATACTTTTTTGTTCTGTCGAGCCAGATGGACTCTCCGAAATACAGGGTATTTCTTCCCTGCTTGGGACCAAGGCTTCCATTGATGACCGTACCGGAGGCAACCCCCGAACTCACAGCCGTTGCACAAACCTGTCCGTCAGAGGCGCTTGCCTGAAAATCGATGGTGCGGATCATGTTGTTCCGGCGCAGCGGATCACTGATACGGTTGAGTGCGTTCAGATTACCAATCAAGCCTTTCGTGGCCGCGGATGCCTCTTTTGCCGGAAGATAGGTGCGGAGTTCGCTCTCCGAATAACGTCCTTCCACCAGATAGACCTGAATCGCACGATTGTCAAACACCGTATCCTGCTGCACCCAGATCCGCAGCTGATGCTTACCGGTCTGATGCGCCGGAATCAAACCACACGGGCTGTGAATGACATTGAATGCACGGGTCGCGCCGTTTTCCATGACATCTTTCCATGTGGTCTCATCCAACAGATAGACGGAGTATTCCAGATCCTTACGCTCATCCAACAGGAAGAGCGTATAGTCCTTCTCTTTATCCAGCATAAACGGGCTGGAAATCTGGACTGCATAGGTTCCAGCAGTCGGTCCCAGTTGTCCGTTCAGCACGGTTGCACCGAGGTTCAACGCACCAACTGGAGTCGATGTCCAAAGGGGTTCATTTTCTTCATTTTTCAGAATCACCTGTTTCATGACAATGAGATTGTTTTTTCTCACTTCATCTCGAACAGAGGCGATTTCTGCTACATTTCCCGACACATCAGCAACTGTAGAAAGCCCAAAGAAATCTCTCTGAGTATACTCGCCCTCCACAACGTACAGGTGAAGTTCATGATTCTCGAATTCACAGTTGGTCGAATAGATGCCTGCACGGAACATACCGCCGTTGTCGAACACAGCCGTTGCAATCTTCGTGTTTGCCGGCGTAAAGCCGCGGTTGATACCGCCAACCTGCAGACAGTTTCCCGTGCCCACCTCATAGAAGTAGATGCCATACCCCACCTTGGGGGTAGTCTCATCAATGAAAACGGTGTATGGCGTGCCCGCTTTGAATGCCATGGGCTCCGTAAAGCGCAGGACACTTACATCATTTTCCCCTTCCTTCAAGGCACCGTTGATGATGACACCAGCCCGGTCGCCATGTCCCAGCGAAACTGCTGTTGCCTTGACATCTCCAGAGGTATTGCTGGCACTGAAGTCCACCGTGTGTACCATATTCGCAGTGCGCATGGCATCACTGACAGCAGCCATCCGGCCAATGTGGTTCACAGCCTCTTCCTGGTCTGCCCGTGCGCTCTCGAAACCGCTGCGGATATGCGCACCCAGATTCTCATGCGTGTTGCCGTCCGCATCCACACGAGCATCCAGAATCTCCGCATCCGAGGTCTTTCCCCCGGCAATGCTGTCCATCCGTTTGTTCAGCGTATCCTTGGCATCCTTCAGTTCCTGCCGGCCGGTGTTCAGGTCGGACTTGGCTTGTTCGACCTTGCCAGTCAACTCCGAACTGGTCTGTTCCAGATTCTCATTGACACGCTGTTCCGTTTCGGACAGCTCCTGACTGATCGCCTTGTGCGTATCATCCAGTTCCTTGCTGATTGCCGTATGGGTCTCCTGGAACTCCTGACTCATGGCATTCTTAACTGCTGTAACATCACTGTGCATCTGCTGGACATCCACGTCCACGTCCTGTTCCAGCTTCCGCATCTGTGCGGAATAATGGGCACACAGCGACCAGTAACTCTCATCTGCCAGCGAGACACCCACAGGCACAGCCTTACGGCTGATATAGCTGTCACCGGTCTCGCCGTCCAGCACGATCATCAAGGGTTCATAGGTCTTCTTCTGGTCCCAGACACCCACATGGTCCGGTACCACTCGCTTGCCAACAAACTCTCCCATTCTAGTTCCTTTCCGGCTTACGCCTCGTTGTATCTCACGATGAGGTGTCCCTCATCGTCCATCTCAAAAATCAGACCCAGCGCATCCCAGCTCTGGAACACCAAATGTCCATCCATATTGATGGACGAGGTGACCATGCCTTCCGCGATATCCTTCGCCACTTTATCAATGGTGCTGGACACAGACCCCTGCGCCAGTCCAAGCTTATCGTCCGAGCGCATCACGAGGTATCCGTCATCGGTGATGAGGAATTCCAGGATGCCCTTGGCGGCAGCATCCAACGCCTGCTTATAGGTCAGCGTGGCGATCTTGCCGTTCTTGACCGCTGCACGAGCCACATTCAGCACCAGACTGAACGAACCGATCACATCTCCCTCATCGGACAGAAGGTAGATGTCAATCGGGAACCTGCCGTATACTTCGGTCATAAAGGATGTGACCGTCAGGATGACCGCACCGTCATCTACGAACACAAGGTCCGGGCGGGTCTCACTGGAATACTGAAACACTGCACCGTCCGGCCGAGTAGCCGAGTAGCTGACGATGGTGTCCTTACTGACCTTATACTCCAGCGAGTTCTGATACAGCCGACACCGCACTTTTCGGGCTTGGTTGTCGTACTGCTTGACCGGGATGTGGGTCGGGATCAGATTCTCTGTGAATGACAGTTCCACGTCCTGAAACACCGTGAACGACTTAGTCACCAGTGCCTCCTGCGCCGGTTCCTCCGCTGTCTGTACCACTGCTTTCGCCTTCCTGTTTGCCATCTTCTTCGCCTCCTCCCTCTGTCGGGGTATCCGGATCGGGCTCAGGCGTTGTCGGCTCATAGCCTACCGTCTGCCAAATTTCTCCGTCCCACAGCTTCAGCCGCAGGGCGGTTGTATCGATCCAGAGTGCATTCGTTTTCGGATTCTTTGGTGCTGCCTCCTGCGCACAGATGGGCGGAGCATACCGCTCATCCAGTTTCGCAAGCAACGTTTCGGACAGCTTATCCGCTGTTCCGTACCGCTCGTCCAGCTTTTTAATCAGCTCTTCTGACAAGGCAGACGCGGTTTTATATCGTTCATCCAACTGTGCAAGCAGCACCTCGGACAGCTTATCTGCCGTACCGTAGCGTGCGTCCAGGCTTTTGATGAGTTCTTCCGACAAGGCGGATGCCGTCTTATACCGCTCATCCAACTGGTCGAGCAGTTCTTCAGTCAGTTCTCCGGCTTTCTTATAGCGTTCATCCAGCTCCTGCAGAGTGTTCTCCAGCAGCAACGCCGTCTTGACCGGGGAATCGTCTTTTTCCCAGCCATAGCCCCATGTTTTTCCGCCGTCCGTGGAAATGAATAATCCCGCTGGGCTGTTTTTCCACGCAAAGGTAGACTTTGCCAGTGACCCGGCATTGAAGGCATACCGCACGGTTTCGCCGTTCACCTCGGTCACGTTCTGGTAGTGCAGACCGAACAGGCCGGCCAGCAGGGTGCCGTCATAGACCATCGACACGGAAATGCCGCCGATCTGCTCACCCATGCTGGTCTCTACACGGAGCGCGGTGTTGTAGGCTTCATTGGCTGTGTTCCGGATGCTGCTCAGTGCCGTGGTCAGTGACGAGTTCCGGCTGCTGACCGTGGAGTTCGATAGCGTGATGCCTTCGTAGCGTTCCAGCAGACAGTCGTATTGTGTTTCGGTCACCTTGGAGCTGACCTCGATGCCGAGCTTGGAAATAAACACATGGACGGTATCGCACAGACTCACCTGCTCCGCTTCCACCACATCCTCATAGTCCGGGGTATTCCAGAGCTGGATAAAGTCGATGTCGATATCCACCTGTGGCTCGGTCAGGCTGGTGTTCTTCAGATAATCCTGTGCAAAGGAGCGCATCATCTCATCCGTGGGCTTATCCTGAAATCCACTGGTGCAATCCAGTACTGTGATCTTCTGGTACGGCACCGACCGCTGCTCCACCAACACCACCTTTTCCGGCAACTCCGTCACCTCGCCGGTCTCGGAATTCTGCCAGTACGGATGTACACCCGTGATTACGCTCTCAATGTTCCTCTCCATCTTGAAGTCGATGAGGTTTTTGCCGTAGACGATATGCACGCCGTGGTCTGCGCCCCGGTGATGATGGAGCTTGACGGTGTATCGGTCCCACTCGTACTCTCCGCCAAAGGTGTCCAGCACCGAGCCGTCGATACCGCCGAGGCAGTTCCGAAAAGAGGACGGCACCGAGAGCCGAAAAGAGGCGCTGGAGGAGATATCCGTCCAGACCTCAAAGGGGCACTCGGATGCCGCGTGGTTTCCCAGCCCCGCCAGCGCACCGGTGCAGCTGGTCGTGGCAAAAGGAGAAACCGTAATGAAGTTTAGCTGATACGAGATGTGCCTTGCCTTGACAGTCAGCTTGCCGTCAATCGGCGTTGCGATTTTGTAGATACGGAACGGCTGCGATCTGCCTGTGTCGGATGGCTTTGCAAGGATGATGTTCCCTTCTTCCAGCTGATCCGCATGGATACCATCTGCTGGGTAGACCATCTCCAGCTCAAAGCTGCCATTGCGCTTTTCCGTCACCACACAGGAATGAGCATCTGCCATCTTGCCGATGCCGTTGTTGTCAAACTTTGTCTCCATGGATGCATACAGACAAGGGATCATCCCGCTCCACCTCCTTCCTCACAGCGTCCACCAGCGCGGAGTCACTTCCACCGCCGTGATTCCGCCCGTCCATGCGATCTGCGTTTTTCCAGCCGGCAGTTCCGGGAAGTCGTCCGAGAGGATGGTTTCATTGCAAAAGCCGCCAGCATTGTAGGCATTGTGCGTCTCGCAGTTCAGCAGGACATAGTCCTTGATGCTGTGGATGGTAATGGATTCATCGCCCACATACAACACACCGCCCGAATCTCCGTAGACCTTGAAGATGGGCTGTGCCGGGAATGCGAATGGGTTCATGAGGTTGCTCCGGCTTTCCAGCCGCACAGTCTTCTGCCCTTCCACGCTCCACCGCTGGGGCTTGCAGTTGAACACCAGATTCATCTTGGCGGCTTTCTGCGCCGTCACATCGAACTCCATCGCTTCCGTACAGACAGCCATTCGGAAGAAATCCGGATCGTAGGTGTCCTGCAGCTTTTGGTAGCCGACCGGAGACAGCAGCCACGACTTGACCGCTGCGGTCTTAGCGGGCAGACCGTTAAAGAAGAACGCTTCATACTTGATATCCACATTCTGATACCGCCGCCGACCCGCTTTGGCATTCTCGCTGATGATGTCTCCGTTTCGGCCGGGAACCGACGTGCTTTCCACATCTACTGCCGGGGAATCATACACACCGGGTCCGGACAAATATAAAAGGAAGTCCTTGCTGGACTTCCCGGCAAAGGACAGATACTGCCGTGCAAACCGGCCCTTCAAATCAAATTGGGATACTGTCTTTTTCTCGGGCAAATAGCCCATACGCATCACCTCTTACTTGTAGACCGAATCGTCCTGGTCGATCATCTCATTGATCTTGTCAGCCACGATCTGTGCCAGTTCGTTATCGTTCCGGGCGTTGTAGCCGTTCACTGTGATGTGAACGCCACCCAGATTCGTGTTCTTTGTCGTTCCGCCGCCGGCCAGAGCAGCCTGCGGAAGATTCCAACCGCTTGTGTTCAGCCGGGGAATATTGATCTCCGGCAGGCTGAAGGAGCAGATTCCCGCCATCCCCTGCTGAACCTTAGAGGCCATAGACCGGATCTGCTTCAGCAGACCGCCCTCGCTGGCCTTGATGCCGCCAGTCAGCAGCTTCATGAAGTCAGGCATATAGGTGTCGGCATCTGCCAGCGGTCCTTCGTCCGGCACCGAGAAGTGCAGGAAACTGCGGATGCCGTTTGCCACGCTCTTGGCGGCATTGCCGACCCACGACACGCCTTTCTTGATGCCTCCAGCGATACCGCTGACCACATCCTTGCCCCAGTTCACCGCCGAGGAAGCCACGTTCTTGACGCCGCTCCAGATGGAGGATGCCACGTTGCCGATGGCAGACGCCGCATTGGAGATGCCATTCTTAATGGCAGTCACACCATTGGAGAACACAGAAGTGACCTTATTCCAGATGTTGGTCACGCCCTCCCGGAAACCATCGCAGTTCTTCCAGAGAGCGGCCAGCCCAAGGCCGACACCGCCGACTGCGGCCACCGCAATACCAGCAGGGCCAGCAAGACCAGCCAGTGCTGTACCTGCCGAGGCAAGCACACCGCCAGCCGAAGAAGCGATACCAGCCAATGCACTGCCTGCACCGGCTGCAAGACCAGACACCGTTGTGCCAACAGAACCGAACAGCCCCGCAATCGCAGAACCGGCCGAGCCAGCGATACCGCCCAGCGTAGAGCCTACGCCGGAGAGTAACCCAGACAGGCTGCTGCCGACACCGCCGAGTTTGGAGAGGACACCGGTCGCTACACTGCCAAGGTTCGACAAGATGCCGGTTCCGCTGCTGCCAAGGCTGCCCAGCCTCGAGATAACACCGGTGATTCCTTGTCCCAGACCACCCATCTTGGAGGTCAGCCCGGAGATCAGGTTTCCGAAGTTTGAGACGATCTGCCCGCCATCGGCGTTTCCAATCTTCGACAGGAAACTCCCCACCTTTGTCAGCAGACCACCGCCGCCATCCGTTCCCAGTGCATTGCCGAGGTTCGTGAGCGTCTCGCCCAAGCTGCCGAAGGTACTCTTCATGGAGCCGAGCTTGTCCACGATTCCGGTGACAGTGCTGACCGTATCACCCACCTTGCTGATGCCCTCGCCCAGTCCTTTCAGAAAATCCGAGTTGAAGGTGTCACCGAGGCTGCGGATCGCGTTGCCCAGAGAACTGGTCTGGTCGCTCAAGTCTCCGATGGAGGTCTTCATGTCGGAGAAGCCCTGCTTCACTTCATCGCTCATGCTGCTGACCGATGTTTTGGTGATCTTTTCAAGGTCACTCCAGACAGACTTAAACTCGCTGGACATGCCTTCCAGACCGTTCATGAGCCCAGTTCGGATGCCGGATGCCAGTCCGCTTGCAGCAGACCGTACTCTGTTGGTGCTGCCAGTGATCGTTGAAGCAAATCCGCTCACCACAGACCTCACCTTATCGCCCATGTCTCCCACGGGCGTGTTCAGGTTGGTTTTCATGGAGCCGGACAGGGTCTTGACTGCCTTGACGACCTTGCCTTGATTCTTCTTGATACCACTCGCCAGCAGCTTCATGAAGTCCGGCATATACTCGTCCGCATCAGACAGAGGGCCAGTGTCAGGCACAGAGAAATGCAGCAGACTTCTGACCTTACTTGCCACATTCTCTGCAGCCCGGACGACCGAGCCAGCCGCCGCACGAACACCGGCCGCCATCTGGGAGCAGATGTCACTGCCCCAGCTGTATGCCGAAGAAGCAATGGAGCTGAGAGAGTTAAAGCTGCTCTTGATGCCGGACACACCGGAAGAAACCGTGGAGCGCAGGTTCGACATTGCGCCGGACACCGCCGACTGCACGCCGGAGAAAGTAGAGCTGGTCGTGGACTTGACTCCGTTCCAGCCCGTGGATACCGTGGACTTCACAGAGTTCACAGCCGAAGTTGCCGTATTACGGATAGTATTCCAACTGGAACTGAGGACCGACTGGATGCTCGACCAACTGCTGCCGGTCAGGCTGCGGAGGTTGTTCCATCCCGCCGTGACGGAACTTTTGACCGCATTGACTGAGCTGGTGGTTGCACTCTTGATGCTGTTCCAGCTCGTATTCAGCACGGTCTGGATGGAATTCCAACTGGACGTTGTCAAACTTCGCAGATTCGTCCACCCGGTCGTGACGGAAGTTTTCACTGCGTTGACCGATGCTGTTGTCGCACTCTTGATGCTGTTCCAGCTCGTGTTCAGTGCCGTTTGGATGGAACTCCAACTGGATGTTGTCAACGTGCGCAGGTTTGTCCATCCATTGGTAACGGAAGTCTTCACTGCGTTCACGGCTGTGGTGCTTGCCGTTTTAATGGAATTCCAGCTTGCCGTCAGGCTCGACTGGATGCTGGACCAGCTGGATACCGTCAGGGAACGAAGCTGTGTCCAGCCGTTCGTCACTGCGGTCTTCACACTGTTCAGGCTGGTTGTCACGGAAGTCGTAATTCCGGTCCATGCCGTAGTGAGGTTGGTCTTGACCGCATTCCATGCCGTAGTGGTATCCGAAGCGATGCCGGACCACGCTGCCGACATGGATGCCTTGATGCTATCGATCTGGGTCGTCACAGACTGTGCCATGCCAGTACAGGCAGTCGATACGGAGGTAGACACACCCGACCATGCGGTCTGGGCTTCCGCCTCCACACCGGACCATGCGTTAGAGGTATCCGTTTTCATCTGGGTGGTAGAGTCACTGGTCTTGCCGGTGATGGCATCCCAGATACCACCAAAGAATCCGGAGATTCCTTCCCATGCGCTGGAGATGCCGGACTTGATACCCTCCCACGCAGTGCTTGCCGTAGACTGGATGCCTTCCCATGCCCCAGACAGCCCGGTGGCCACCGTTTCTACCGCCGAGGTCACGCCGAACTGGATACCGTCCCAAGCTGTAGAGATCGCACCCTTGATGCCATCCCACGCAGATGAGGCAGTTGTCTGGATGCCCGTCCATGCAGTCGAAAGCCCAGAGCCGAGCGTCTCAACCGCGCTGGACACAAAGGAGGAGATTCCCTCCCACGCGCCGGAAATAACACCCGAAATGCCCTCCCACACAGTCGATGCCGCCGACTTGATGTTCTCCCAGGCTGTAGACCAGTCGCCGGAGATCACGCTCATGACCGTCGAGATGACGGCCGAGATTGCATCCATAACCCCGCTGACCACGCCGGAGATTGCCTCCCAGACCGTAGAGAATACCGTCTGCAAGCCGGTCAGGATACCGCCAAGGAAATCCGAGATTCCGGTGAATGTCGACTGTGCGTTCTCGTCCATCTCACCGGTTTTACCCGTGAAGAACGAGACGATGCCGTTCCAGATACCCTCGAAGAAATCCTTGATCCCCGTCCAAACGCCCGTGAAAAATGCCGAGATTCCATTCCAGACGGTAGATGCTGTGGTCTGGATGCCCGTCAGGATGCCGGAGAAGAAATCGCTGATTCCTGTCCAGATCCCCTCAAAGAAGCCCTTGACGCTTTCCCAAACGGTGTTCCAGTCCGTACCGAACCAGCCGAGGAACACATCTGCTACACCCTTCAAGGTGTTCAGCACCGTAGAGAAGATAGACTTGATGCCGTTCCAGATGCCGGAGAAAATGCCCTTGACTGCCTCCCATGCGCCGCTCCAGTTGCCCTGGAACAGGTTGGAGAAAACATCGAACAGACCAATAAGGGTATCGAGGACCGTTCCCAGTACAGTGGACACGACCTGAAAGGCACCCTCGAACACAGGAGCCAACACCTGACAGAATCCATCCCAGACTGCTTTCAGCACCTCGACGATATCCTTGAAGTCAAAGCCGAGGGCATTGAGCCGCTGGGTCAGTTGGTCGCAGAAGCCGCGCACCTTTTCGACGATTCCGTTCCAGATGTTGGTGATGGCGGTGCGGAACTCCTCATTGGTGTTCCAGAGGTGCATGAAGGCAGCGACCAGCGTACCGATGACGGCTACGACCGCCATAACCGGCGCCGAGACCCCACCGAGTGCTGCGCCCAGCTTCCCGAACAGTCCGGTTGCACCGCCCACCCGGGTGGAGAGCAGTCGGATGCCCTTTGCCAGCGAACTGAATCCTCGCAGAGCCGTACCAACTGTCGATATGGTCTTTCCCAGTACAATGAGCAGCGGACCGATGGCCGCAGCCAGAGCCGCCACCTTGAGGATGGTTTCTCTGGTGCTGTCATCCATGCTGTTGAGCTTGTCCACGAATGCCTGCACCGCCGACACGATCTTGCGGATGGTGGGCATCAGGAGGTCGCCAAAAGAAATAGCCAGCTCTTCCAACTGAGATTTCAGAATGGTGAGCTGACCATTTAAGTTGTCCTGCATGGTTTCTGCCATGCTCTCCGCAGAACCGTCACAGTTCTCGATGGCACCACGGAGCTTGTCGATGTCACCTTCGCCGGCATTCATCAGGGCAAGGAAACCGGACATGGCGTTCTTGCCGACCAGCGATTCGGCATTGGCTGCCTTTTCGGATTCGGTCAGACCGGAGAAAGCCACACGGCAGTCCGCAAGGATATCGTTCAGGCTTCTCATGCTGCCATCTGCGTTGCTGGTAGCAATGGTGACCTCGCCGATGTTTTTGCCCGCAAAGGTCACTTCGCCAGCAAGGTTGTTCATGATGGATCGCAGCGAAGTACCTGCCTGTGATGCCTTGATACCGCTGTTTGCCATGAGGCCGATGGCTTCTGCGGTGTCCTCTGCGCTGAAACCCAGCGCACCGGCGATAGGCGCACAGTACTTGAAGGTCTCGCCCATCATGCTGACGTTGGTGTTTGCATTGGACGATGCCGCCGCAAGGATGTCCGCAAAGTGACCGGAATCCGCAGCCGACAGACCAAAGGCGGTCAAGGCATCCGTGACAATATCCGAGGTGGTCGCCAAGTCCTCACCGGATGCAGCAGCAAGGTTCATGATGCCCTCGATACCATCCAGCATATCCCCGGTCTTCCAGCCGGCCATCGCCATGTATTCCATAGCGGAGGCGGCTTCGGAGGCAGAGAACTTGGTCTTGGCACCCATCTCGCGGGCTTTTTCACGCAGGGAATCAAAGTCAGAGCCAGTCGCGCCGGAAATAGCAGCGACCTTGCTCATCTCTTGGTCGAAGTCCGCTGCGGTCTTCACCGCCGCAGTTCCTAAACCAGTGACCGCTGCTGTGACAGGTAAGAATTTCTTGCCCGTCTCCTCGACCTGAGAACCAACCGTCTGGAGTTTCTCACCCACTGCATCGATCTTGGCAAGGGTCACATTGGTGACCGCTGCCTGTTCCTGCAGGGATTTGAGGTTCTGCTCAGTTTCCACGATCTCACGCTGGAGCGCATCGTATTGCTCCTGTGTGATCTTACCGTCTGCAAGCTGCTGGTTGGCCTGCTCCGCCGCCGTCTTTAAGGTGGTGAGCTTCTCCTTAGTGGCTTCGATGGCATCCTTCAGCATCCGCTGCTTCTGGGTGACCGCCTCGGTGTTGGAGGGGTCCAGTTTCAGGAGCTTGTTGACATCCTTCAGCTCAGACTGCGTTGTTTTGATGGTTTTATTGACGCTTTCCAGTGCCTTGGAAAGTTTTGTAGTATCGCCGCCGATCTCAACGGTAATGCCTGCGATTCTGGATGCCATGCGGATAACCACCTCCTCCGGGGCAAAAGTAAAGGCCCATCCGCGCAAGGCGAATAGGCCGAAATTGGGTATAAAAATACCCCGTCAGATTTCTCCAACGGGGTACTCGATTAATTTACTTTTCTGGAAAAAGGATACTCATATAGTCTCTGCCACCGTAAATTACACGGTCAACATAAACTATGTCATTCGGTTTCAAACGGTAAAATGCAAGATAGTTTTTGAAAACAACATAGCGATAGCCGCTGTTGAGTCCATTTTCAAATTCCAATTTTGATCCAGACTCAGGAAAGGAAGCGATTCCGTCCACCCGATCCATAATACCATCTACAGTATTCTGAGCAGCACTTGGGTTACAGAGTTCGACTTCGATATAATCCCATATCTCGTCAAGGTCTTTTAATGCTCTCGGAGAATACTCTATTTTACTTTGCATTTGCACGGGCCCTGAAGTGATTTCTTACATCTTCCGAAGAAATCCATCCTTCTTCCTCTCCTGATCGTCTGCCCTCAGCCAACTCGCACATCAGGCGAAGCTGTGCATTCATCCGATCATACTTCTCTGCCTTTTCTCTCTGTTCTTCCTGCTCATCAATGTTCATGACTGTATAGCAGCCACGTCCGTTTTTCGTCAGGTATAAAGGCTTTCCAACCTGAACCGTTTCGAGAACAGTCGCATAGTTTCTCAAATCAGAGATTGGTTTGATGTTAGGCATAATAAAGCCCCCTTTCTCGGTTCCTATCTTTATTATACCTCCTGTCAGTGTCAAATTCAACACCTAATTTGGTGCTAAATTTTACAATTCCGTCTTAGAAAACATCCATATCATGTTGCGATGCCAGCTCTCGATACGGATACTCATCGTTCTGCCGCTCTGTGAACATATCATTGACCAACCCGATGGTCAGCAAGTCGAGGTCGGCTATGCTGATACCGAGCTGAACACAGCGCAGCATGAAGAGCGGGGTGGTCATTACCCGCTCACTTTTGCGAGGTTTTTTCTTGCCTCTACCTCCGTCTGGACATTCAGACCCCACAGTTCGATCAGCTGAGGCAGAATCTGGTAGATAGAGAAGGTATTGAAGTTTTCCAGCCACTCATCCGGGGTGTCCGGCACCTGGTCCGGATGGGCGTGCTTCGCCATAATATAGGCGATATTCTCGAACATCTCCAGACTAAACAGGTCAAGGCTGGAGCTTTCCTCATCGTTATCCCCCACGCTCTTTTCCAGAGAACGCAGGTCTTTGTAGATATCCCGGCCGAACTTAATGCGATACAGCCTCGGCACGGCTGCGCTGGCGCGGAAATCAACCTGCTGTCCATCGATCTCGATTTTCTTCGTAATAGCCATAAGTCAAATCCTCCATTTCATGTAGAAAGGGCAGAGCCTCCGCCCTGCCCTCAGTTCGTGTCGCGCTTACTCTGCCGGGTCGATACTGACCAGTGCATTGCTGCCGCTGACGGTGGGCAGCTTGCCATCCCATTTCTGGATCTTCTGGTACTCGATCAGAGGTTCCGACAGGCTCTCTGCAATCTTGCGGTTCGCTTCGGCCTGTGCATCCGCAGCAATGGAAGTCTTCTGTGCCTCTGCCTCGGCGTTGGTGATCGCCACTTGCTTGTCGGCTTCTGCCTTTGCAATGGCGGCCTCGTTCTCGATTTTCTGCTTGTCAGCGTTCTGCTGGGCAATGGACTTCTGCTGGATGGCAGTGTTGTATGCCTCTTCAAAATCCATGTTGTTGATGACCACCTTATTGATGAACACAGCACCCTCGCCATACTTCTGGTTCAGGGACTCTGCCAGCTTCTGCTGGGCCAGAGGCTCGATCTTTGTGCGGTTGGTCACTTCATTGGGGCCAAGCTCGGCCATGGCGGACTTGATGGCAGATGCCACCAACTCGTCACCAACCAGATTCTTGGTGTCAGACACATTTGCGTACAACCATGCGCTCCTTTCGGGAAGCACCTGATAGGTCACGATCACATCTGCGGCATACACAGGAGTCTTGTCGGAGGCTTCGCCCCAGATCTGTGCCTCGATGTGCTTGTCCTGCTGCTTGTTGGACACGGTATGGATGCTCTGGACAAACGGAATGGTGAAGTTGAGCTTGCCGCTCTGGATGGTGGCCTCCTGAATCTGGCCGAAGCTGGTCTTCACGCCCGTGTAGCCGGTTGGGACGATGGTCACCGACTGGAACAGCAGGAAGGCCACGAAGATGACAGTGAACAGGGAAAATACACGATGCTTTTTCATATTGAAAATCTCCTTACACAATAATGTAGGAAGCAGAGCCGAAGCCCTGCCTCGGTTTATCAGCCCTGAGGATCAGTCTCCTCAGTCACCACACTGGATGCCTCTGCCTGCGGCTCATAGACCTTCTCGTACCACTTGTTGTAGACATCGTCGCTGGTGTTGGTGCCGGTCTTAGCCTTGACATAACCGTTTGCCAGCGGGGTCGCCTGCAGGGTCAGGGTGTCGGTCTTGACCTCCTTGCTGTCCTCGTTGGTGTCACCTTCGATGGACGGACGGCTCGCCACGCAGTTGTACATGACATGACGGATATGCCGCTGGTCGCCATCAAACTCAAACAGGAATGCGAAGTGCTCCAGCTCGGCATTGGCGTTTTCCGCCAGAACGCCGTTTCCATCCAGTTCCTCGTGCATAATGTCCGTGAGGAAGGACTCCGGAATCAGGGCGATTTCCAGATCACCCTCATAGCCGGAGTTGTTATTCACGACATAGTAGGCGATATTGTCCGCATAGAACGGCTCAATATCACCATTGGCATCCAGGGACAGACTGACCGCACCGGGGATGCGTACCGGGGTATCGTAGGTGACGCCGCCGTCCTCGTCAAAGGTCGCCTTGGCGTAATGGCAGTTTTTCAGGCCATACTTGACCTTGTTGCTTTTCTTGCCCATTGCTTTCTCCTCTCGTGAAAAAAGCCCTGTGGCTGACTCAGACGGTCAGCTCATACAGGACTTCATACATCTTCTCCGTCTCGATCCAAACCTCGCTCTTTTCATAAAAGAGTTCATGTTCGGTCAGGACTTCTTCGATTGCTGCCTCTGTATCCGGATCTTTGTAATCGGTGTATACCTCGATAGCCAGCCGATTGAAATGGTGGTACACGAGGTTGTCTGCGCCGAAGTTTTTCGCTCTCGGGTACAGGAAACAGATGAACGGTGGGTCGGGGCTCTCCCCTTCTGCGAAATGGTCATACGCATAGGGTAGTCCCATTTCTTCCACCATTGCCTTGACTTCTGCGTGGGTCATAGTGCCTCCTATCCCAGTGCCTTCTTGATAAGGGACTGAAGCAGATCTACGCCCTCCTGCTCGGCAGGAGCAATGTGCGGTCTTGCCGCCACACGCCCACCGCCGCGCTTGGCGTGCCCATTTTCCAAAAGGTGCGCCAATTGGTATCGGTCCTTGGAATGGACGACCATCTGGAGGCTCTGGCTGGATTCTTCCTGTTTTGTTGCCACCCAACTGGATTTATACCGACCTGTCCGAGACGGTGCGCCTGTCTCGATTTGTTCCTTGACCGTCTTGGCCGACTTTCGAACAGCCCGTTTGACCTCGAAGGATGCCAGCTTTGCATATTCCTGCAAGCCTTCATTGATGGCTTCTGCCATCCCGTCAATGCTCACGGTCTTGCTCATTTCTGCCTCCGTTCCAGCCTGCAATGCAGCTTTGTGGTTTTCTTATTGTAGTTCATGGGGTCAACTGACGTTATGTCATAAAGCTCACCACGAAACAGTACCCGGAACCCGGTGGAGGTCAATTTATTGACCTCACTGCACCATCGCACCGTGAACACCACGCTTTTCTGCTCGGCTGTGACTTCACCTTCATCCTCCTGCGCCTCATAGGTCGAAGCGTAGGCGAAGCAGGTGTAATAATCCACCCATGCGTTCCGATGATTTCCGACCTTATCGGTCATGTGCTTGCTCTGCTGGATCGTGATCCTCTCGTTCAGCTTATCGATCATCAGAACACCCCCTCCCTCACAGCGAACAGAATGGAACGAAGCGTCAGCATCAACTGCTTATGGTCCGCTTCGTCCCGGTGTTCGTACAAATAGCCCAGCGCATATAGAATTGCCACACGGCAAGTGCTGCGGAGGGCTTCCAATTCCCTCGTTGGTGTGACCCCGTTCTCGGCATCCCGGTCAGCGGCATTGACTGCCTCCCACTGGTCGTCCGTGAGCCGGCCCACATCCTTGCACATCTGCTCGGCCGAGGAAAGCAGGATACCGATCAGGGCATCTTCATCCCCGCTGTCCACGCGCAGATAGGTCTTCGCTTCAAAAAGCGGGATCAGAGCCATGATCGGTCATCCCCTCTCTTATCAGCCGCCGGCAGCCATCTGGAGGAGCTGCACGGACTCAGGCAGGATCAGCTTGCCATCGACACGCTGGGTGGTCAGGAAGCCGACCTGATCCGTGCGGGCATACAGCTCGTTCAGGCGACGGAAAGTGCGGTTCTGGCGGTCAGCCACCCAGTAGTAGCTGTAGTCACCAAAGGCCATGACCTTGTTGCCGCCCTTGATCTCCGGCATAAAGGCGGAGGTCTTCAGAGGACGGTTCAGCAGAGTATCGGGCTTGCCGATCTCCAGACCCGGCTTCCAGATATAGTTGCCGTTGTTGTCCTTGATGGTCATCAGCTGCAGCACCAGTGCCTCGTTGCAGAGGAACTGCGCCTTCTTGCGGTAAGGAGCCTTCAGCGCATAGTACAGCTTGAAAATCTCATCAAAGGTGACTGCATCCTGCTTAGCAGCCTTGACACCGACCTTTGCGCCACCGGTCTCAGCCAGCAGACCCAGAGGCTTACCAACACCGTCACCGGTGATGAAGGCACGCTCCTCCGCATTGCCCATACGCACACCGAACCGGCGTGCAATATAGGTGGCGAGGTCAAAGGCGGAATCGTTCAGCAGCTCGTTGGAGATCTTGATCATGGTACCCAGCTTATAGGCGGACAGCATGGTCTGGCCGAAGGTCGCATCGCTTTCGGGGATCTCCTCGCCCTCATCGATCCAGCTTGCCTCGCCGGTATCCTCTGCGATAGGGATCTTGCGGGTGCCGGAGCTGGTACGGATGACAGTCGCCATGCCACGGAAGATGTTGTTCTCTTCCAGTGCCTCCACCAACTTCTTCTCGAACTCATCGGGAACGGTAAAGCCGCCCTCGGTGTCCTCGCCCACAGACAGAGCGTTGCGGACCTCACCGTAATGACCACGGTTGCGGATCATGTTCCAGAAGTTCTCGGCGTACTCGGCAGTAGCAGTCGGCTTCACATCCTTCTTGCTGCCGTTCTTGGGATCGGCATGGACGGGGTTGGAAGTGGGCGCAGACAGCTGTGCCTCGATCTGTGCCTGCTGTTCCAGCCGCTCGATCTCAGCACCCAGGTCCTTGACCTCCTGTGCCATCTTGTTGTACTGCTCCACAGCCTCGGCCTTGACCAGACCGTTATCGCCGCGGTTCTTTTCCAGGAAAGCCTTGGTCTGCTCCCAGAGGGTATTGCGCTTGGTGCGCAGTTCCAGAATCTTACTCATAGTGTTGTACCTCCATGAATTTCGTGTTTTCGGCATGAAAAAAGCCGGGGCGCATCATTTCATGCACTCCAGCTGTTTCATCAGGACATTGTAGGAATAATCCCCTGCCTCGGTCTTGCCGTCCATGTCAAGGACAGGACCAGCTTCCGCAGGGGGATCACTGGGCGGTTCCGTTTGAGCCGCAGGGGTATTAGGCTTGACTCCCAGACGATTCAGGACGATTAGATCCATCTGACGGCTGGAGAAAAGGTGCCCTGCCGCATCCTGCTGGAACGGCTTCTTTTCTTCGCCCTCGCCCGGTTCCTCATCGGGAGTCTGTTCCGGTTCATCGGATGCTTTCTGCTTTGCTTCAAAGAGCACCTCATCCGCAAAGCCCAGCTCGACCGCTTTCTTGGCATTCATCCACGTCTCATTGCTCATGAGGTTTGCAATGCGGGCATGGGACAGGCCACTCTTGGATGCGTAGGCGTTGATGATGCTCTCCTTGACCTCGTTCAACACCTCGATAGCTTTCTCCATATCCTTGGTGTTCCCCATCGCAACGGTACTGGGGTCATGGATCATCAGCATAGCAACCGGGCTCATCTGGACGGTATCTCCGGCCATCGCCACAACGGATGCCGCAGATGCAGCAATCGCATCGATCTTGACCGTGATGCTGCCCTTGTAGTCCTTGAGCATGGTATAGATCTCGGCAGCAGCAAACACATTACCGCCCGGACTGTTGATCCAGACGGTCACATCACCCTCACCGGCATTCAGCTCATCCCGGAACATCTGCGGTGTAATTTCATCACCCCAGAAAGATTCCTCGTCGATGGGGCCTTCCAGCCGGAGGGTTCTGGTCTCGTCACTGTCCTTGATCCAGTTCCAGAACTTTTTCATCTACTTCTCCTTCCACTTTTCTTCGGCATACTCTCACTCTGCCGGTTATCGCTGTCAGGGTTTTCTTCCTCTGGCTGTGTCTGCTGAGGCTGATTCTGCTGGGCAGCGGCAGCCTTGTTCTGCTGCGCCAGTCCTGCGTCTTTCAACTTCACATAGCCGCCGTTCAGGTAGTAGTCGTCACCGCCCTGGTCAGCCGGGATCAGATCCATGTTTTCCAGACGATGGATATCGTTGGGAGACAGAAAACCGTTGCTGATGCCGGTGGCATAGCCATTCATCCGGCTCTGGTAGTCGCCGCGCAGCAGACCGTCCACATTGAACTTTGGAAAGTAGGTATCCTGCTCTTCCTCCAGCAGCAGATCCTTGATGATGCCCTGCTCAATGCGAACGAGCCACGGAGTCAGGGAATGCATCACGAAGTTCAGCGACTGGTATTCGATGTTGGAGAAGGTCGCATGGGACAGATCCGCTACCAGATGCGGCGGCACACGAAAGATACGGCAGATTTCCGTCACAGAGAACTGCTTGGATTCAAGGAACTGACTGTCCTCCGGCGGCAGCGACACAGGCTTGTAGGTCATGCCCTCTTCGAGAACAGCCACCCGATGCGCATTTGCCGCACCGCCATAGGCTGCTTCCCAGTTATCCCGGACCCGGTTGGGGTCCTTGATGATGCCGGGATGTTCCAGAACACCGCTCGGCTGGGCTCCGTTTTTGAAGAAAGCCGAACCGTACTTGTCCACTGCAATGGAAGTGCCGAGGCTGTTCTTCATCATGGCAATCGGCGAGAAACCAATCAGGCCATTGAAGCCCAGACCCGGAACATGGAAAATCTCATCCCTGCGGAAGTAGATATCCTTGTTCTGCTCTCCCGGCACTTCATCGGTGTAAGCGTGGTAGATATAATAGAGTTCGCCGCTTTCGTCCCGGTCCACTTCGACGTTTTCCGGCAGAAGCGGGTACAGACCAAGAATCGTATTCTTGCCGTCCCGGACGATCTGTGCGTAGGCGTTGCCCCACAGCAGCAGATGGGTCATCAGAGTTTCCCAGAACACAAAAGCGGTCATTTCCGGATTCGGCTGCCGGTACAGAATCTTGTACAGCGGATGGTCCCGCGCTTTTTCCTTGTTGCCGTTGTCATCCGTCACCCGGTACAGGTGCAGCGGCAGTGCTGCAATTGACTCTGCCAGCAGACGGACACAGGCATACACGGTCGGGATCTGCATGGCGGCCTTTTCATCCACCTGTTCCCCGGCATTGGATCGGCCAAACACAAAGGTCTGCCCGGAATCACGGACATTGTCCGTAACCTGGGGCAGACCTTCTTTCGGTGATGGGGTTTCAGGTTGGGGAGAGTCTCTTGGGTTTTCAAAACCCAGCCATTCCCAGAATGTCATCAGGCGTTATCCCCCTTCTCCAGCTCCGGCAGACCGGCCAGGCTGGTTCCGAGGGAGGCCACGCCAGCCACAATCGCTGCGCTGCCTACCGCCATCCAGTCCACCGTGCCGCTGGGCATCTGTGTCACGACCAGTGCTGCACCGGTCTGGAACATGGTCTTTGCGGCGCGGATACTTGCTGCGCGCCACCAGCCTGCACTCATCAGATACTTCATATTCTTATCCTCCATGCTTTTGTGTATCAAAAAACGATCATGTCACGTTCATCGTAGATGCTGCCCTGCTGCTGTCCTTCATTTCGGATGCAGCGGTCTAGTGCCATGATCGCAGCGACGATACCGTCAATTTTCTCCGGCGACTTTGCCTTGGTAGGCTTGATATTGCCGGCCGGATCAGTGTCCACGACCACATTGCCAGCCATCCATGCCATGATGGGGTTGCCGCCGTGAACGATACGTCCTTCCATCAGGAGCTTATAGAACTCCTTGGTGGGCGGGCTCATATCCTTAAATCCTTGTCCGAAAGGTACGACCGTGAATCCCATCCCCTCTAGGTTCTGGGTCATCTGCACCGCTCCCCATCGGTCAAAGGCGATTTCCAAAATATGATAAGTCTTGCCCAGTTCTTCGATGACTTTTTCGATGAACCCGTAATGGATGACATTGCCCTCGGTCGCCATCAGGTAGCCCTGCTGGAACCAAATGTCATAGGGCACAGATGCCCTGCGCACACGCTGGGGAATCGTATCCTCCGGAATCCAGAAGAACGGTAGCATGATGTACTTTTCCTCCGGGGTTCTGGGCGGGAACATCAGCACAAAAGCCGTGATGTCACCGGTGCTGGACAAGTCCAGTCCACCGTAGCAGTCACGGCCTTTGAGAGCTTCCATATCGATTGGTTGGTTGCCGAGGTCATAGATGTGTTCCGGGATAAATCGGGTCAGTGAGGACACCCACATATTCAAACGGAGCTGCTTGAACACATTCTCCTCTGCGGGATTATCCAGCGCCTCCTGAAACGCATCCCTGACACGCTGGATCTGGATGGTCTGTCCCAGTGAGGGATTGGCTTTGTACCAGTTGGCTTCATCATGCCAGTCATCTTCATCGGTCAGTCCATAGACCACCGGATAGAATGTGTGGTCTATCTTGCGACCGGCAAGAAGGTCAAGGGCTTTCATGTGCAACTCATAGCAGATGCTCTCCTTGTCCGTACCGGCCGTGGTGATCAGGAAGAACAGCGGCTGTTCACGGGCATCACCGGAACCTTTGGTCAGAACGTCGTAGAGCTTGCGGTTGGGCTGGGCATGGACCTCATCCAGCACAAGCCCTGACACGTTCAGGCCATGCTTCGTACCGACTTCCGCCGACAACACCTGATAGAATCCAGCGTTGCTGTAGTTCACGATGCGCTTGGTCGCTGCCATGATCTTGCAGCGTTTCATGAGAGCCGGGGTCATCTGCACCATCTGATTGGCGACATCAAAGACAATGGATGCCTGCTGGCGGTCTGCCGCAGCACCATAGACTTCGGCAGAGGGTTCGTTATCAGCAAAAAGCAGATACAGTGCTACCGCAGCGGCAAGCTCGGACTTGCCGTTCTTCTTGCCGATTTCGACATACGCCGTGCGGAACTGACGGTTGCCGCGCTCATCCACAATGCCAAACACATCCCGGATGATCTGCTCCTGCCAAGGGAGCAGCCAGAACCGCTTGCCGGCCCACTTGCCTTTGGTGTGCCGGAGGTTCTCGATGAAGGTCACAGCCCGGTCAGCTTTAGCGGCATCATAGTGGCAGGTCGGCAACATGAACCGGCTGGGCTTGTAATCTTTCAGTTTCGGATAGTTTTTAGGTCTTGTCTCTGCCATTATCCGTCACCCCCCCCCAGCAGGCTTTCCATCTCATCAGCGGCATTCGCAGGTTCGCCGTCCGATGCAATGATCCGGCTTCGGGAAGAAGGTGTCAGACCGAACTGTTCAGCAAACCGGTTCATGATTTTCAGATAGGTCTGGGCAATGGACACCTGCGGCACTTGCTGCCAGTAGCCAGAGGGTGTTTTGACGATGGTGCCGTGCTGGGTGATGAACTCCTCCGCCTCTTTCCATCTGGCGTATGCTTGGCAATAGCCCGCGAACGCCGCCATATCAACTTCGGTCAGGATGCCGATGGCTTCCATCTGCTTGGCAAGCCGCCGCCATTCTTTTTTTGCTTCCGGCTCCAGCCATTTCGGACACGCCGGTGCTTTCTTCGTGGGCTTCGGTTCGCTGGTGTTCAGCGGATGCTTGCCCGGATTGCCTTCCAGCTCTTTCATGGCGGTCGGCTTCGGTTTTCTGCCTCTGGTAGCCATTGGCTCCCCCTCCTCTCCTCAAAAAATGGGCAAAAGAAAAAGGACCTCCGAAGAAGTCCTTTGTATATCAAACACGGTGGATACGAGACACAGCCCCCTGCGGGGCGTGTGTCCTTTGTGAGTTATGCGTTGGGGTTGGCTTCTTTCCAGGCCTCGTACTCATCGACCAGCTCTGCCTCCTCGATGACCTGCCAGACCGCGCAGAATCGGATGCGCTGGTGGGCGATGTCCTCGGCTGTCCAGCTTTCCGGCTCGTGGCTCATGTCGTGGTAGGCGTCCATCTCGGCTTTCGTCCGCTGGAAAAGGATGTCTTTGAGCCGCAGACTTTCGGCGTTGTTCCGCAGGGTGTATCGCTTGTCGTCTGCCGCCCTGCAAAGCTTGCCAAGGTCATCGCAGTTGATACTCATGTCCTGCTTGAATTTGATCTCGATGCCGGTCAGCTCTCGCTCGGTGGCAGCCGCCTGAATGCTGGCAAGGTAGGTTTTGGCTTTCTTCATCATGGTTCGTTTCCTCCGTGTGTTTTGTTTTCCGTAGGGCTTCTCCCCTTCGGTGTGACTGTATATTACCGTCACGGGGGAGGTATATCAAGCGGCTATGCTGCACGATCATTCGCCCACAGGCTTGTTGGATTTATGTGTATATCTGCACCCGGAGGATTCACCGCAACGAGCAAAAGCCCCCCGCAGGGAGCCCCCGCCCATATCTCAGTGTGCGTTCCGGATGCACCATTCGATGGCGTGTCCGGCATCCGAGAAGACCTCATCCGAAATCTTCAGCAGTTCCAGCCGGCACTCGATCGATGAAAGCCCTTCCTTGGGGTCCTCAGCGAATCCGTAAACCGCAGCCTCCACGCTGCCCTTCCAGTTCGTTTTGGCAACCAGAACCCGGTCGCCAAACTGCAGGATGCTGTCGTTGCAGGGACTGAGCAGGTCGTAGTAGCTCTCGATGCTGATGCTGTGTTCCGGGAAGTTGTTCAGATGCTTCTTCATGGTGAAATCCTCCGTGTTTTTTCATTCCGTAGGGTCTTCCCCTTTCGGTATGCACATATTACCGTCATGTGGGGAGGATAGCAAGCGGCTATACTGCACGATCATCCGCCCGGAATACCGGGCAGAATGTACATCACTCTCCGTCCTCGGCATCCTGTTCAATGAATTCCCGGATTACTTCATAAAAGAGCTGGGGGTCGTATTCCAGCGGCTCACGACCTTGAGAAAAATCAATTTCAATCTGGTCCTTGACCATCTCCTTGGCAGCTTCCAGCGTGAAGCCAGCCTTATCCTCGTCATTCATATTGTTGTAGATGTCCACGATAAGGTCCATGGCTTTTTCATCGTTCATACTCATTCCTCCGTTGCCCCACCACCTCGCCACACAGCCCCTGTGTGGGGCTTGTGCGGTTTGGTTGGGGGAGTTTGTTGGCTTGCATCTGCGCCCCCCTTTGTGGGGGCTGTGTCGGGCTTACTTCTCCGCCTTGCCCAGAAGGTAGGCTTCCTCCATGGCTTTCTGGATGCCCCAGACGGGAACCTCGATGAAATCCTCGCTGTCGCAGCCGCGCGCTTCAAGGTCGCCTCGGCTTTCCACCTCCACCATCAGGCGCTTTGCGATGTCCAGCAGGGCTTTCTGCTGCTTCTTGGTCAGGGTCTGCTTTTTCATGTCTATGTACCTCGCTTTCGTTTTTGTGACTGTATATTACCGTCACGTCTCACAGATAGCAAGGCCGCAGATCACACGATCATTCACGCCAGGATCGGTGTATATTTGAGAGTCCAGGCACAGGAAAAGGGGCCGCCCTTTCAGGCAAGCCCCCGCCGTTTTCTGCTCAGTAGTCTTCTTCCTCATCGTAGTCATCTTCGCAGTCGTCGTAGTCCTCTTCCTCATCGCAGCTGTCGTCCCAGTCTTCCGCCATATCGCGGTAATCCCACATATCCTTGGTGGGCTGGCTGCGAAGGTCGGGGTTCTGCTTGATGTAGTCGGCAACCGCACCCTCAAGGGTATCCAGAACCTTTTCGTAGGCATCCTCGCTGAAGATCTCCCAAAGGGCTACGGTCAGGCTGCTGATTTCTGCGTTGCCCTTGGCGATCAGGAACCGGGCCGCGGGGTTGCAGGTTTCTTTGCCGTAGCCCTGGTTGACCATGTCGCCGTCGTTGAAGAATCGGTACCCGATCCGTGCGGTGGCTCTGACCAGTTCTCCGGCGAGGCTATCCGCCTTGCCACTCGTGGGAACCAGTTCCTCGAAAAGCTTATTGATGCGGTTTTCATTCTTCGTCATTTTTGTATCCTCCAGCGTGTTTTTTGTGTTTTCCGTGGGGTTTTCCCTTTCGGTATGCACATATTACCGTCACTTTCGTACACTATCAAGCGGCTATGATACACGATCATTCGCCCCTGGATTTGTGTACATTCGGGCGGTATGACATTGGATGGACACGAGCAAAAGGCCGGTTTCCCAGCCCCTTGCCCCTATCCGTCCGGTTTACTTGCGGATTTCGAGGTAGCTTGTATTGCCCCAGCAATCCGTGGTCTTGAACCGCACCCTCTGCTCGGTTTCCCGGTCGAAGGCAACCTTCCTCAGAAGTTTCATCTTCTGGATGCGCCGCAGAAGGTCTGCTGCGTTCTCGGCATCTTCGATGGCATCCTGGATCTCGACCACCGAGCAGTCGGTGCCGTACCAAAGGTTGCTGAGTGCCTCCGGAATGCCGTTGGCAGTGAAAAGTCGGATGTTCGTGTAGGTCATGGTGTTTATCTCCCTTCGTTTTTGTGACTGTATATTACCGTCACTCAGGGGTGATAGCAAGCGGCTAATGTACACGATCATCTAGCCCAGCACTCCGGAAAATGTGTCACTTTGCGCCGTCGTGGTATTCCTCGATATACTGCCTTCCGTCCGGTTCGGTGACCACCGCAGGGTAGCGCACACGGCTGCCGTGCCGGGTCAGGAGCTCGGCGGCAAGGTCTGCAAGTTCTCCGAGGATCTCCATGTTCCATTGGAGGTCGTCATCCTCCGCCATGACCTTGCAGAATTCATACGCAGCGTTGTAGATCTCATCGTTGCGGGCACTCTGGGCATCCGAAAGCTCCAGTTCCTCGTCCGTTTCCGGCGCCGTGGATTTCGGGCACTCTGCCCAGCGCCCTTCGTAGGTCTCGCCAGCCTCACAGCCGTCGGCGTCGTATTCGTTGACCCGAACCCACCGGTTCGACTGGAACACTCGCTCGGTGATGCCGTTCTTCCGGATGCTGAGCATCACCTTCTCCCCATTTTCATTGACACCCCACAGGGCGTCCGGGTAATCCCCGAACTCCTGAATCATCTGGCGGCGAGTGGCAAGGTCGCCAAAATTGGCGGCCAATACATTGAGCCGGATCGTGTCCAGCTTCTTGTCCAGTTCCATTTTCATGTTCGTTCTCCCCTTTCTCAGAATTCCAAGGTCTCCAGAACCTCGTCCGTGCCTGTCTCCCAGTCGTGGCGGGTCAGGCGGATTCGGCTGTACATCTCGGCGCTGTCCGGCTCATCGAAAAGCCGGAAGCATTCTCTGGCAACCCCCTCATCGGTGTACTGCTGGGTCTCGTCGGGCTGGCCGTCCAGCCGGGTGAAGGTGATCTCGTAGGTGTAGCGTTCCATGTTTTTCCTTCCTTTCCGTTTCGGTATGTGCATATTACCGTCGTTTCGGCATAATAGCAAGGCCATAAAACGTCATATTATCGACGATCATCAGCTCATATCTTTGGTAGATCTATGTCGATAAATGGCCTTGATAAATATGTGTTTTAGAGCGAATATACAGACACCGAAAGGAAAACACACACGGAAAACGGAGGCAGCCACCATGAAAAAGACCATCAGCGAGATTGAAAGCATCATCGAGGACCGCATTGCAGAGCTTGAAGAAGAATACGAGCTGGACATTTTCGACCGCAACGACATTCGGGAAGAAGAATACCGCAAGGGCGGTTGGAAACACGACCCCTTCCCCGAAGAACTGGAGGAGGAAGAGGACGAGGAAGAAGAATGGCATTACATGAGCCTTGAGCAGCAGCTCTACGAAGTCGGCATGAGCATGCGGGATTTCCTTTAAGGGAATCCGCCAAGGAACCCCCAGCAAAGGCTGGGGCTGTTCCTCGTTGTCCCCGTTTTCCGTTGACCATATACACAGTTCTGTTTCCGTAAGATTGTGGAAGATCCTGCTCTTTCCCGGCTTGCTATTCTTGCAAACCAGAGCTAATATACAGTAAACTGGGAAAGGGTTCTCGACGATCCGAGGCCCCCACCAGCCCACAAGCCAGCCCCTCCTGCCTTGGCAGAAGGGGCCGTTTTCTTTATTCGGGCTGTGTGCCGTCGCTGGTTTGGATGGCTGCGAGTCCCGATGCGGTGCGAACGAAAAGTTCCGGATTCCAGAACCGTTTCCTGAACCTGTCCATGAGTTCCGGCGACAAGTCCGTGAAGTCTTCCTCACCCACCCCGCAGAGGAAGAAGCTACCTCGGATCGGCTGTTTCAGTTCCCGGATATACCGGCTGAACAGCTTATCCGTAAACAGTCCGTTGTCATCCGTGACCAGGGCGACCGGTTCCGGCCACGGGTATGTCGCCGTGATGCAGTCGCAGTCCAGCACCTTATAGTATTCTTCCAGCGTGGGCTGGATATCGATCTCCTTCGGATGTTCCATCGGCTCGACCAAAAGCACCTTCATTCGACCCACCCCGCTTTCACGATTGCCCAGTCGGTCAGCGGTGTTGCTTCTCCAAGAAAGTCTTCCATCGCTTCGACCGTACCGCAGGTGTTGCACACCATGATCTCTGCGTAGCGGCTGAGGGCTTGCTGCTGGTGGTCGTAACAGTCCGGCTCAGCGCCGCACCGTGGGCAACGTGGGCCCGCCTGTCGCGCCTTACCGAGGTGGTCGAGCGATTCCTTTACCTCGGTCTCGGACGCCACACGGTGGCAACTGTCCGCACCGTAGGCAACGTTCAGGCTGCCGCCTGTATCCCAGGAAACCATCACATTGCCGGCATCGTCCACACCACGGCAGGTTCCCTGCGTGCCCAAGGCCGGTGCCTGGGCATCTTCCATTCGGTCCAGCACCACACGGCAGCCGACCGGGAACTGTGTCCGCAGAGTTTCTACGGTCTTTCTATCCGGAAATCTCATCCCTGCACCTCCTTGATCATCTTCTCCGCGAGTTTCTTGTTGTTGGTACACTTCTTCAGTGCGCCCTCCAAGATGTGCATCGGGAAATGAAATGCCTTATAGCCATCGTGAAGGACTCGATAGTAGTACAGACTCGGCATTTTCTGCCCATAGTCGTGTTCCATGATATAGACCATGGCGGTGACGGTCATGGGCTCCGCATCCTTGCTCACCACCTCGACCGTCATATTTTCCTTGCGGTAGTAGTGCGGGAAGCCCTCATAGATGTCGAGGTTCTTCTCATCGCCAGCGGAGATTTCCCACACCAGGACCGGTGTGTTCTTTCCCTTGTTCGGCAGGATGGTCGCGCAGCCGTGGAAGGCCAGCTCCCAGTCTTCCAAAACAGCCTGGCCCACAATGCGGGCATCCGGGCACCGCTGTGCCATCTGCTCCACCGACAAGTTGCTGCCGTATGCGATGTAATACTTCTTTTCGTTCATAGTCGCTTGCTCCTTTCGTTTCCGCTGTTGTCTGGCGGTATGCTATATATGCCTCTGTTTTGCCCGAATAGCAAGGCCAATGTGCATCATATCCTGCACAATGATTTCCTCACAGGATCGGCAAAATTGTACTCAGTCGATTTCTTTGAGGAACTCCACCGCTGCCGCCTTTCCGATGCTGGAAGACAGCCCACTGTGCAATGTATCTGTCGGGAATCCCCACTCCGTATACCCGTCTGCCAATAAGTCGAAGTACTCATGGCTGGGGCAGCCGAGCTGCCTTTCTTCGTGTAAGATGTATGCCATACAGGTTTTCAGCTTCTTCATCCGATGCCCATCCAGATTCCAGACGGGAAGCTGGAACTGCTTCTTGTAATAGTACCGAGGGCAGCCCTCATACCGATCCAGCAGCAGTTCATCAAACTCGGAAAGCAGCCATACCACAGCTGGGACGCTTTCATTGGCATCCTGCTCGATGGTGGCGTAGCACCCAGTCTTGCTTTTCTTGAACAGGAGTCGGTATCCGTAGATTTCGGTAACACCGACCGGCACCGCATAGGGGCATCTGTGCCCCATCCGCTCCATGTCAAGGTTGCTGCCGTAGGCAAGATAGTACCGGGACGGCTTTCTGCTGATCCCACCCTTGTCGAACCGGAAGTGATCAATCACCGACCTCACCGCCTTCCGCTGCGGAAAAGTCCACGCCGTCAAAGTCCTCAGCTTCCAGAACGATCTGTCCGTTGTGCCACCAGTCGCTGACCGCCTGGACGGCCTCATCCATCGTGGGTTCCTTGATCTCAGATTCGTTGACCTCGACCACCCGTTTGAGGGTCTCGGTGATGACCACCCGGAACGTTCTGCCGGGTGCGGTTTCTCTGGTTTCATTTTTCATGGCGTATCGCCCTCCTTCTACCGCCTAAAGGGCGGTTGCCCGCCCGATAGGTGCCCGTGCAAGTCGGCGCTTATGCGTTGCGCCAGCTTGCGTTGCCCTCCATATTCCGCAGAAGGATCTCCCGTGCTGTTTTGAACTCGTCCCCGATGAAACCCAGCCGAAGCATCCAGCACCGCATTGCGTATTTCTCGTTGTCAGTCTGCTGGGGCTTGGGGCTTGCGGTCTTCACCATCTTGGCAAGCTGGCTCATTGCGAGGCAAAGCTGGATGTAGGCTTTCAGCTCACCGGCGTGCAGTCCGTTCTGCTTGCCGTCGCTGGGGTCGGCAAACTGGAAAAGCCGGAATTCAATCGTGCCCTTGGTGAAGGTGGCGTGGAGGTTCAGCATATGGTATCGGCTTTCATTGTAATGTGCCGTTCTGCCGTAGTCTGCGTGGTTGCCGGCGTACCAGATGTCGGCAAGCTCAGTCATGGTCGTCGGCTTTCTCTTGTTCAGCTGGTCAAGGAATCGGGGGTCGACCACTCGGCAGTACTGTCCGGTTCTGCCTGCATCGATGCGAATCGCTCTGCCGATCTGTTCTTCGTGGGCGGCCATGATGTTGACCAGATTCCGCAGGGTCTTGGGGGTGTGGCTACCCTTGCCGATGTGGATGTGAACGCCGCATCCCCGGCTGGGGCTGGACTTTGCGCCAGCCTTGCGGAGCAGTCGGATGATTGCCTGCAAGGTCTCGATGTCCTCGTAGGTAAGGATGGGGGTCACCATCTCGCACTTTTCAGCTTCCGGTCCGTGGATGCTGATGTCTCGCTGGAATTTCCAAACCCTGCCCTGCTGGTCCTTGCAAGCCCAGCTCATGTACCCGTACTCGCCGGCTGCGTACCATGCGGTCGTTCCGAAGAACTCGGCAACCTTTCTGGCGGCTTTCTCGCGGGTGATGTTGTTCATCTCAACCTCGACCCCGATGGTCTGCATCTTCATGGCTTCGATCTGCTCTCTGGTCTTATCGTTCATGGTGTTTATCTCCTTTTGTCTTGTTCTGTTCCCCTTGCGGTATGTGCATATTACCGTCATGTGGGGAGGATAGCAAGGCCATAAAGGGTCAAATAATCACCGATCATTCAAGGCAAAGATCGTGTACATTATGGCAAAAAACACACTTGATACTGTACATTTTCAGAGTTAATATCGGTACAATGGAAGAAGCTCTCTCTTATCCGGCGGTCCCCATAAGGGGTCAGGAGCTTACGCTCCCGCCTCCTGTGCCTGGGGTGCGCCGTCTGCCCCACAGTCGGGCTGTGTGGGGGCTTCCGCTGCCGCTTCGGCCGTTTCCTCGGCGGCAGAAACGCCGCCGTGTGCCGCCTGTTTTGCGGCTTTCAGGGCATCTCGCTTAGCCTTTTCCTTAACCCGGAACTTTTCGGCATCTTCCTCGGTGCGGAATGCCGCATGACCGGAAAGGTTCTGCATCAGGAGTTTGCGGATGGTCTTGTGTTCATCTCCGTTCAGACCCAGTCGGATCAGCCAGATGCGGAGTGCGTACTTCTCATTGGCATCGTTGATGGTCTTTGCCTGGATTCGCTTCTGAGCGATTGCCATCCGGTTCATGGCGGCGCAGAGTTCCGTGTAGGCACGGACCTTCTCCTGCGTCAGCGGACCGGCAAAAGCCAGGCTGATCTTCTCCGCCGTGATCTGGATGCCGGTCATGCCGGTGGTACCGGCACCCAGGCGGTATTCTTCCAGCTCATCCAGCATTTCGCTCACCGTATGGGGCGTTGCCTGTTCCAGTGCGTCCAGAAGTCCCTGCGACACCGTGAAGTTCGTACCCATCGCTTTGTTCAGCAGAGGGCCTCGGCTGTACATGAGGTTCAGGAAATTCCGCAGGCTCTGGGCGGTATGCCCGGACATCGGCAGGCTGATGGTCAGCTCATCCACATCCTGCAAGGTCGGCTGTTCGGTCGGAGCAGGTGCCTCATCCGCATCGGTGTCATTCACAGTGTCCATCGGCTTGTTCTCGTCCACCGGTTCCTGAGCTTCCGGGGATTCCACGGCAGTTGTGTCCGGTTCCTCGGTGGGCTGGATATCCTCGGTGATGTCCACGGTCTCATCCGACCCTTCGCACTCCGATTCCGAGCTCTCCTCGCAGGCGGTTTCGGTTTCCGAGGTCTCCGGGGTCTCCGCGCCTTCCTCACGGATAATGCCCTCGTCCAGCAGCGTCCGGATGATCTCCGGCGCAGCGTTATCTTCGATCACAAGCGTTCCCTCCTTTTCTACTGTGTAACTGCCGACGATGTAAGCGCAGCGCGGCATGAAAGTGTACCGGGAATGAAGCCCGGTCAACTCCATCAGGCGGCTTACCAGAACCTTGCGGTCATCAATATTCAGTGCGTACTTTTTCATGGCTTTGTGCCCCTTTCTTTGTTTTCGGTAGCACATATATCGCTCTGAATCGATGAAATAGCAAGGCCATTTCTCGACATTCTTCATATTCGACCTTTTACACGATCCGTACAAAACACGACTGTGCAAGATCATCCGATATGTACGCCCACGGTATCACGGGGTAGCCTTTACCTCGTAATACAGTGGGCCATTTTATTGGTTTCAGCCGACTCTTGCTTCCAGCGCAGCGATGCGCTGCTCAAACTCAGCCGTCTTATTTTCCAGAGCTTCCAGACGCTCGGCCTCGGTCAGGGGCTTTTTCTCCTCGTCAAGGATCAGGTAGCGTTCCATGACGTAACCGGGAATGGTCTCATAAGTCACAGCGCACCAGCCATCTTCCTGCCCGATCACGTCCAGCCGGGCACCGTTGGGAATCCAGGCAAGACGGTCAGCGGTTCTTTCGGGAGCCTGCCGCAGACTCAATCTTCCGCCCGTAACGGTTGCCTTGCAATGAACTGCCAGCATATTGACCTTTTCCATCTCTACCTTCTCCTCTCGATTACTTTTATAGTTGATGCCTTTCAGCCGGCCGCCGAACTTCCACCTGCCCAGAACTGAGTCACGGTGGATGCTGTTTCCTTCCACGCTGGTGGAGCAATGGGTGATCTCCAGCGGATGCACTCTTGTGATCACGCCCACATGGTAGTAGTCCCGCAGGTCTCCGGTACAGTTTACACCTCCCGACTTGTACCGGTCCGGCAAACTGTAGCTGCTGTCGCCGGGGTTCCGGGCTTTGAATACGATCTCACCCACGAACAAGTGTGCGGTTTTGAGTTTCACAAAGTCCGCCATCTGTTTCCGGGCTGCGTAGTTACTGCCGTGGTAGCCGTTCCAGCTTCCACCGGCTCTGCGGACTGCGCCGATGATAAGACCAATGCAGTCACAGGTACCATCCGTACCGCTGCCGCCGATGCGATAGTCTGGTTTCGTAGCACAGATGGTCTCGAGCTGCTCAAGAAAAGCAGTCAGGGTGATGCTCACTCCGATTCACTCCCATTCTCAGGCGATCCGGCCACCCAGACGATGCCGGACAGTACAAAAAAGACACACGGCAGTGCGACACCATTGCCCCAGAGCTTATACTCTGCGGCATCCGAATACGGGTCTGCCAGCCATTTTCGGATCTGCTTTTCCGTCTTCGGCTTCTTGGCGTGGGTCACCAGTCTGCGGTGCGTTTCAAACACATCCTGCCAGAAAGCGATTTCATCCTCGGTGGGATTCTCAGTTTCGATGTCATGGCACCACCAGTCCGGGAAACCCTGCAGCCGAGCGCACTCAGTCGGGGTCAGACGGCGAACCGTATAGGACACGGGGATCGGCTGTGCGTCCGGGTTATCGATGACCAGCCGGTCATTAAAAGCGTCCTGCCCGTTGAAGCCGCTGGGATGCGCCCCGGTCGCCACCGTTCCCGACACGCCATCGTTCAGGTGCGGCACCGGCGCTATGGTGGTGGGGTCTTTAAAGTCCCGGGCCATAAGGGTGGGAGATACATTCTCCTCGACCCTCATGAAGGAGCCGGTGGTCATGGCGTAAACATCTTCCGGTGCGCAGACTGCGTGACGGTCAGTGGCATCCAGCGTAAAGCAGACATCTTCGTTGATGCCGTCACCTTGCGGACCATTCTCGTCTTTGCGGCCGATCATGTTGCCCTGCAGCACGAAGGTCTGCATCTGGTCGCTTCGGGTCGCCATGAGCGCACCGGACTTTCCATGCAGGTCGATCAGCTCATTGCGCTGATTCACATGGAATGCCGTCACGTCATCCGGCTGCGCCACAAAGGTCTGCTGTTTCATTCCCGGTTGTGCAGACAGCGAACCCGCCGTCTCGCCCAGATTCCGGACTTCATCCCGCTGGTTCTGGGTAAAGGCTACTGCCGGAGCCCCGCCATGGGTGCAGGCCAGAGGCGGTGCCACCTGTTCGTCTACCGTGCAGTTCGACTTGCCTCCACCCTGATCCACGCAGACAACAGGTTCACAGATACACAGCCCACCCTGGTTACAGGTCGGGTCACCGCCGCTGCGATCAAGCGTCCGGGAAGTTTCCGCTTCATAGAATCCGCTGTGGGGGTTATCCGACATCATGGAATGGCTGGCCTTGGAGCAGACACCGTAGCACTTAGGCACGAACACGGTCTGGTCGTTGTTGCAGCCGAGGGTAGCAGATTTTTCCTCCTGCCAGATAGCACCTTTGCCGCCACCCTCACATCCAGAACGAATTTTCAGTGTGACTGCAGGTGAGTTTTCCACCTCTTTCCCGCTGTTTTCCACGCCATCCAGAACCAGCGGAACATTGCCGCCGCCCGTACCGCATCTACTGGTCAGAGTCTGTACCTTGCCATCCTTGGAAATTTTCACTCGACTGTCAGTCGGATGATTTTCCAAAGCGATGGCGGCAGGCACGACTCCGGCCCGGAGAGTGGGAGAACGTTCTTTCTCATATCCGATGCTCCTCGCATTGGCGGAGTGTTCGGTGCAAAAACCTGCGGATTCCAAAACGCAAGGCGGGTGATGTGCCTCTGCACGGAGGGTGGAGGTCACCTCCTCGGTCACATCCATCCTCTCCCCGCCCTGATCGTTCAGGCAGATTCTTCCGCAGCAGCCTGCCGTTCCAGTGCCGCCTTCAGCACCGGAGGCAGCTCTTTGCCACGTACGGAAGCTCTCCGCAGAATACCCAGACACGCCTTCGGACTCAAATAATACTTTTGGAGCACCGTGGTCTGCAAAATCTGCGACAAGGTAGATGCGTTTTCTCCTTTGGGGTACGCCCCACCATTGAGCGTCAAGAACTCGATATGCGACGCTCCATCCGTCTCCCAGATAGTAATCTGCATCGGGCCAGCCTTTTTTGTCAGGCGCAGGCACCTCGGTGGACGGTTCCTTAACACCGATGACGGCCTCGAGGACTGCTTTGAAGTCCTGCCCTTTGTTGGACGAGAAGGCGCCTGGGACATTCTCCCATACGATAAATCTTGGTTTTGCTCCATTGGTCTTACACCTCATTTCCTTCACGATTCGAATCGCTTCATAGAACAGGCTGGACCGTGAACCATCCAGACCGTCTCTTTTACCGGCAATGGACATATCCTGACAAGGACTGCCAAAGGTGATGATATCCACCGGCGGCAAGTCTGAGCCGTTGATGGCGGACACATCCCCGTAGTGCTTCACCTCCGGCAGACGCTTGGTCGTGACCCGGATGGCGAAGGGTTCCACTTCGCTGCTCCACAGCGGCGTGATACAACCTGTCAGTAAACCGCCCAAAGGGAAACCCCCGGAGCCATCAAAGAGGCTGCCGAGGGTCAGTTGGATATTCGATTCGGTGCTCATACAGCCTCCTCTCCGAGCATCTGCTCTTTTGCTTTCAGGTAGAAGTCCCTGGACACTTCAAATCCGTAGCTGTCACGTCCCAGTTCTCTGGCCGCCCGGAGCGTTGCACCGCTGCCGGCGCAAGGATCAATGACCACATCTCCGGGATCGGTAAAGATCTCGATCAGGCGTTTCAGCACGGACACCGGTTTCTGAGACGGATGGATCTTTGGATAGTCCTTGCCATCCCGTTTCCAGTCAAACCAGTTGAAGATCATGTGGGACTTGCCGTCTTCACCGACGTTGTTGAACTTCGGGAGCTTGCCCCGGTAGAGGACCAGCGCATACTCCGTTGCACCCACGATCTTCATGTTGGCTTTCAAGACCTGCGGGCTGTAGTTCTTACAGAAGGTCAGCGGGATATAGTTCTTGAAGCCGTACTTCTCAGCTTCCGTGATGACCTTGGGGATCTGCTGGAACGCACAGAACACGATCATGCACGGTGCGCCCTTTTCCCCTTTCATGGGTTCTTTCTTCAGCAGCCGGTTACAGAAATGGAAATATTCTGCGATATTGAAAGTGAAGTCGGTGTTGAATGCCGCTTTCCGGGCCTTATCGCTCTCTCCATTCCGGTTATCTCCGTCTACATACCAATCCGGGCGGCTGGCGTAGAAGTCCGACCCGATGTTATACGGGATGTCGGCGATCACCAGCTGTGCCTTGGGGATGTTGTAGGACTTGAAGTTCTGGAAGTTGTCATGGAACAGGACACATCTGGGTTCAGTCATCTGCGCCCTCCTGTTCCGGCTGGAAGGACGCCACCTCATCGAACTTCAGCTTTTGACCGTCACGGAGGACATACACATCCTCGTAGCGACCTTCGCTGTGTTCGATATAGCGCTTGACGATAACATCCACGAACTTGGGGTCAAGCTCAATGCCCCGGCACACCCGGTCAGTCTCCTCACAGGCGATCAAGGTCGAGCCGCTGCCGAGGAAGGGGTCAAGGACGATGCCGTTGGTCATGGTGGAGTTGCGGATGGGATAGCTCATCAGGCCGATGGGCTTCATAGTCGGGTGGTCCTTGTTTGCTTTGGGACGGTCGTACTCCCAGATGGTGGTCTGCTTACGGTCAGAGTACCACTGGTGCTTGCCCTTCAGTTTCCATCCATAGAGGCAGGGTTCATGCTGCCACTGATAGGGACTGCGACCCAGCACCAGAGCATTCTTTTTCCAGATACAGCACCCGGACAGATAGAATCCCGCATCCTTGAATGCCTTTCGGAAATTCAGACCTTCCGTGTCGGCGTGGAAAATGTAGATGGAACCATCATCTGCCAGATGACCGTGCATCTGCTTGAACGCCGCCAGCAGGAACTCGTAGAATTCCGAGTCGCCCATGTTGTCGTTCAGGATCTTGCCAGCCGTTTCTTCCACGTCCACATTGTACGGGGGATCGGAAAGCACAAGGTTGGCCTTCACGCCGTCCATCAGGGTGTCGTAGCATTCGGCCTTGGTGGAATCGCCGCACAGAACTCTGTGCTTGCCCAGCATCCAGAGGTCGCCCGCTTTGGAAAAGCACGGCTGTTTCAGCTCGGACTCCACATCGAAGTCATCTTCTTTGACCTCTTTGTTGTGGACCTTGTTGAACAGCGTCTCGATCTCAGGCGGGTCAAAACCCGTCTTGCCCAGGTCGAAGTTGGATTCCTCGATGTCTTTGAGCAGGTCGGCCAGCAGGGTGTCATCCCATGCGCCCGTGATTTTGTTGAGCGCAATGTTCAGCGCCTTTTCTCTGGTCTTGTCGATGTCCACCACCGCACACGGAACTTCCGTGTAGCCCAGATCCATGGCAACGGTCAAACGCTGATGGCCGCCAATAATTGTCATGTCGGCATTGACCACCAGCGGGTCGGCAAACCCGAACTCCGTAATGGAGTTCTTAATCTTCTCGTACTCCTTATCCCCCGGCTTCAGTTTTTTCCGGGGATTGTATGCGGCCGGCTTGAGTACGGACACCGGCAGCATTTTCAGTTCAGCGGTTGCTTTCATGTAGTCCTCCTTCACACGCACATGACCTCAGAGAACGGCACGAAAAAGGAGCCGAACTGAAAGCCCGACTCCAACTCATCGCTATCCCCGCCCATCTCCGACTGCGGCTTTTCCGTAATCGGATACCACTCCGGGTTCTCCCCGTTCATGGAGGCAAGGACCCTGTCCTCTGCATGATCGATCTCATGTACGCAGATGCCCCCGGTGTTGAACATCGGGAACACGCCGATTGTCTTATTCTCCATCGCTATGTTCTCCTTTCGCCCTGCCCTTGTTGGCACAGGCACGGCTGCAATATTTTCTCGGAAGCCCGTACTGGTGACGGTAGGAAAACTCCCTGCCGCACACCGGGCAGACCTTTGACCGCACGGTCTTCCAGTTCTGCGGTCGCGGATGGGTGTTGTTCCACTTGGAGCGGCATTCCGGGGAGCAAAACTTTCGTGGTCTGCCCCGGTGGTTCGGAACGATGGCAGTTCCGCACTGCGGACAGAAGGCAAACGCCATGTCCTTGACCATTTCCGCTGTGTAATCCTGCATCTGTCCTCACCTGCCCCTCATTTTTCGCCGTTTCTGTGGCGTTTTCAGTGGAAAATCTCAAAAAGCATACGAAAAGAGGCAAAGTGAAAATCGGACCTGCCCCGCCGGGTTACATTGTTTTTGCGGCGTCCGATTTTCGACTGCCTCTGTTCCTCCCGGAACAAGCTAAAGCGTATGAAAAGTTCTGTATTGCAAGGTTTTTCACACGCTTTGGTTCGTTTCGGGGGAAAACAAAAGGCACCGGAGCGTTCACCCCGATGCCCTCATCTTCACCTTGTTCATTTTGCGCCGTTAATTTCGGGACCCCCGGCCTATGAATTTTGCGTTTTTTCACACGAAAGGGGCCACCGGTCTCCGTGTGACTTCACTGTAGAGAAGTGACCCCGGCCCCGGCGGGGGTCAGTATTGGTACACCGGGTTGATGTCTTTGGTCAGAGTCTTGCGGTCATGGCATTGCTTACAAAGCGGCTGCCAGTTAGCATCGTCCCAGAAAAGTCTGGGATCGCCACGGTGCGGTGTGATGTGGTCCACCACGGTGGCTTTCGTGTATTTTCCCTGCCTCATGCACTCGGCGCAGAGCGGATGGGCTTGGAGATACTGCTTGCTTATTTTTTGCCACTGTCGTGTGTAGCCCCGCTTTCCGGCAGAGCGCGTCACTTCCGGGTGCAGCGGCAGGTGCTTCTCACAGTAGAGGATGCCGGGTTCAACCAGCTCCGGGCAGCCGGAGTGTCGGCATGGCACCTTGGGTCTGCGGGGCACGGGTCATTCCTCCCACGGCAGACCGGGCTTGCCGAAGTGACCGTAGGCACTGACCTTGTTGTAGTCAACGTCCAGCAGACCCAGACGCTTGATGATGCCCTGCGGAGTCAGGTCGTAGCTGTCACGGACGTAGGCTTCGATGAACTCCGGTGCTTCATGCTCCGTACCGAAGCACTCCACCGACACGCCCACCGGCTGTACCACGCCGATGGCGTAGGCCAACTGGACTTCACACTTGTCAGCGTAGCCGGCCTGTACGATGTCCTTGGCGATCTTCCGCGCCATATATGCTGCGGAGCGATCCACCTTGGTGGGGTCCTTGCCGGACAGTGCGCCACCGCCCATTCGACCGATGCCGCCGTAAGTATCACACGCCAGCTTCCGACCGGTCACACCGCAGTCGGCATAACTGCCGCCCAGCACGAACCGGCCGGTGGGATTGACGAGCTTCTGGAAGTCACCGTCCAGTCCGTACTCACAGGCGGCAAGCACCATCATGGATTCGATAATGTGGCGGAAGTCGCTGACCTCCACGTCCGGGCTGTGCTGCACGGAGCAGAGGAACGTAGTGATTCGGCCGGTGTCGTAGTCGTAGCTGACCTGCGCCTTGGCATCTGCCCGGAACATCTTGGACGGATGGTTCTTCAGCAGTTGCAGGAACTTGGTGGCGACCATGTAGGGGATCGGCATCTGTTCGGCGGTCTCGTTGGTGGCGTAGCCGTACATGATGCCCTGGTCACCGGCACCGCCCTTATCCACGCCCAGTGCAATATCCGGCGACTGCATATCGACCAGGATGCCGATGCGGAGCAGTTCCCGGAAATCAAAGCCCATCTTGTCTGCACCGATACGGGTGATGACCTCATGGACGATCTGCTGGTAGTTGGGCTGGTAATCGGTGGTGACCTCGCCAGCGATAAAGAGCTGGCTGCGTTTCAGCAGACACTCGGTTGCCACACGGGCGTTCTTGTCGTGCTGGAGGATGTCGGTCACAATGGCATCTGCGATCTGGTCGCAGATCTTGTCCGGGTGGCCGTTGCTGACCTGCTCACAGGTGATAATCTTGCTCATAGCTGTTCCTCGCTTTCATGTATCACAAAGCAGGCCGCCTTTGCCGTTGCCCACAAACGTAGGCTCCCACAAAAGCTGCCTGCTCAGTATCGTGTGGTTTTCATCTTTTTGTTGCTGGCCTGTTGCCGGTTCTTCCCTCACAAAATGAGGGGTCAGATTCTTGAAAAGCATTGTTATTACGATGTTTTCAAGGCTTTCATTCTACTCTTTTTATCTTTTGTTGCTAATGTTGCTGGTAAAAAGTAAATCGCATATAAAAGAAAAGAATAATAAAAAAATAGGGTTTTGAGTCGCAACATCAGCAACACGTCCAAAAGCGCCGATATATCAGCGTTTTTCTGTTGCCGGTCTGTTGCCGATGTTGCTGGTCGAGGCTCAGAAGTGGTCTTGCAGTTCTGTAAAACCCAACTTTTGTGGCCATGGTGAGTCGCTTTCACGACTGAGCCGTGCCGCCCTTGTGTTCACTCTGCGGTCACTCCGGCACTACATTGAAGTCGCCTTTTGTGGTTTCGGAGAGGCAGAATTCCACGCCCAAAACGATCTGTGTTGTACTGCCGACACCATCCGCCGGACGCTTTTTCTGCACTGTGTACCTCTTGTCGATCTCGGCATTCAGCACCTTGGCCGAGTCTGCCCTGTACCCGTTTTCAGCACACCATTCCTTGTAGCGTGTATAAACGGCAGCACGGCGAAGCTCACTATCTGCTTTCGGCTGGAGGCATTCACTGAAGAACTGCCCCATCTTATCCGAGAACATCTGGTAGTCCATGGTGGCCTGTACGACAGAGTCTGGCATCTCCAACCCCTGACTGCGGAACATCTTATAGCCTTCGAGCATCCAGTTCAGGATGCCGGACATATTTTCCGGTTCTGCAAAGAAGCCCTTCAATCCCTTATCCTGCTCTTTTTCATCAAAGTGGCGGTCAAAGGGAATGATTTTGATTCGACCGGACTCGAACAAAGTCAGATCCGTGATGTTCGGACGATGGTTCGTGTTGATGAAGATCTTGAAGTTCGGGCGGAACTCAAAACTGTTCTCGTGCAGATACCGAGCGGTAATCGTATCGTTGCCGGTCAGTCGCTTGGTCAGAGCTGCATCCAACGTGATCTTCTTCTCAGGCTCAGAAATGTTGACGAACCGGGAGCCGGCAAGACGAGCGATCTCCTCAGACGGTCCACCACTCTGGGCATTGAACTTTGCCTGCAGCATGGTGGGGTCGGCGTTTTTGCCGTACTCGCCCATGATCCGCAGGATGCTTTCCATGGTGGTGCCCTTGCCGTTTCGGGAAGTAGGACCATAGAGGATGAACAGACATTCCATCCTCGTATCACCGGTCAAGGCGTATCCGATGGCTTTTTGCAGATAGTCGGCTCTCGCCTTATCTCCTTGCATGATTTCTGTGATGAAAGTCCGCCAGCGAGGACAGTCTGCTTTCGGGTCATAGATGACCGGGGACACCTTTGTGAGGTAGTCGTCCGGGCGGTGTTCCCGGAACTCCATCGTCCGCAGATCCAGCGTTCCGTTCTGGCAGTTGAACAGGTAGATGTCCCGGTCGTAGTGTTTCATGGACAGTGGGAACACAGACTTTGCATCCTTCAGCATGGTTTCCCGATGCTTTCGGAGCTGGAGCTTCCGCACCCGGTCGATGAATCGCTTTCGAGCATCCTCCTCTGTGATCGTCAGGGCAAACACATACAGCTTGTCCGCCAGCAACTTCGCCAGTTCCGCCACCTTGAGGTTTTCCGTGTCCGGCTGCCAGACCTTCCCGTCGTAAACATACCAGATGCCACGCTCACTGTTATACCGGGCGATGGGCTTGAAGAAATCGGCAAACATATTGCCCATACCGATCTCATCCCTGCCGTATCTGGGATTCGTGTGCGGAGCCATCTCATCCAGTGACAGGGTGAGCTTGGTGATGTCCGGCTGGAACTCCGGGGATTTAGACTCCGGGTCAAGGTTTGTGAACTCCTCGTCCACGATGTCCTGTGCGTTGACCGGAACGTACACCGCTGCACAGGTGTTGACGGTGTTCCGAATGGAGATTGCGCCGTAAGTCGTACCGGCCTGCCGGCGATCCCACTTGTCACGCATCAGGCCGGAGGTTCGGAAGATGCGGTCCATCTGTTCTTCATCGCAGCCGCACCAGAACGCGAGGATGGACAGAAGTGCCATGTCCGCATCCGACTGGCTGTCATAGAGTTCTTCCCAGTCACCGGCATAGAGCTTCTTGAACTTGTCACCGTTGCTGGCTTCATCAGCATGGGCAATGACCGCGTCATCGTCCAAATACGAGTGATGCCGGAGCTGTGTGTTCTGCACCTGCTTGTTGCGCTTCATCAGCGAGTCCAGCAAGGTGGTCATAGCCGTCTCATCGTTGGGGATCTCCCCTGTGCGGTAAACATCTCCCGTCACGGTGACGAAGCGGTTTGTCGCACCGGGCATATACACTTCCAGCCCTTTGCTGCGGTTGTTGATGTAATAGACTGTCTTGTCGTAGACAAAATCTTCCGGCACGCAAAAAAAGCCTCGCAGTCCCTTACCGGACGGAGACTTCTCAACGTATGCCGTGGGGAAAATGGAAAGGACGGTCGCTGCTGTGTCGTTCAGCGTCCCGTCCTCTCTGAAACAGTGGTCGATATCAAAAGCGCCGATGCCGTTGCCGACCGCAATGCCGATGCCGTCATAACCGCCCATCGCATAAGCCATGAGGGTAGTCTTGAAATCGCCAAAGGTGCGCAAGTCGTTGATTCTGGCGCGGTCACCGTTGGCCGGATTGTACGGCATCTTGGTCTTCTGACCGCTTCGCTTTTCAAACTTCCAGACGCAGAACCGGCAGTCACTTTTCAGTCTCGCAGGGATATTCTTGATGTCTACCACGTTCTCGCCTCCTTCTAGGTAGTAGTGTCGGCAGTGCCCATGTTAAAGAACACCGCAATGGCCTGCTCCACTTCCCGCTGCTTGGCGGTAGAGGTCAGGCTGCCCAGCTTGTTCAGCAGGGCGTTCTTTCCGATGGTCGTGACCTGCTCTGCCAGTGCGACAGAGTTGCGCAGATACGCATGGTCATTGATCATCTGGCAGTCTGCCTCTGCGATCTGGATGTGCGTGGGCAGACCCAGCTTCTTCTGCACGGTGGTCAGCGGGATCACCGTGAGGGTGCTGGAAAAGCGGTTCGCCACATCGTTGCTAATGACCAGCACAGGGCGGCTGCCGCTTTGCACGGAACTGCCGTAATGGTCGCCCAGCTCGGCAAACCAGATTTCAAACCGCTGCACCATCTGCTGCGGTGTTTCCTGCTGCGGTATGTCCTGCCGCAACGCTTCCTTCTGGGCAGACTTTTCAGATCGGGCCGTGTGCTGCTTGCGGAGCAGCCGCCCTTTCTGGTTGATGTATTTATTCACATGAGGTCTTGAACGACCGTTCTTATTCTTGCGACCCAATGAAAACTCACCTCTTTTTCCCGGTCGATAGACCTTGGGTTGATGTAAAAGTAAAAAGCCGGACAGAGAAATCACAGCTTTGGCGGCGAAGCAATCGCCGCAACAAAAAAGCCGAAGCAAAGTCATTTCTGACCGCCTCGGCAATACGCTTCTCTATCCAGCTTTTCCAGTATAAATTATACCAAATTGAGGGCGTACCGTAAAGAAATGATTTTGTCAAGAAACCCTTGAAAATGTCAATAAACTACTGTAATGTGCGGTCTAGTTCAACTTTTTTCTTCAAGTTTTCGCAGCTCCAAAGCAAGCAGCTCCAAGCCCAACTTTTTGAAGTGTCGGGCACGATTTACTCCAAGTACATGATCTTGCAAATCACAGATTTCTTTGAGTGCTTTACCGTCCAAATAAAAGCCAACAACAGCCGCTCTTGCATTGGCATGTGGAATTGCCCATATCGCACGGATCAGCTTCTCCAGTGACTCCCATTTCTGCTGACACTTCTTTTCCTTTTCTTCGAGCATGAATTGATACAGTTCTTGCTCGTTCTGGCTCACGGCTTTACCCAGACTTTCCTTGATGTCTGACATTTCCTGCTCCATAGCCAGCAGTTCCTCTCGAATGTGGGGAATCGCCTTGCAACATTCAAGAGCGTGGTTCACCTCCGCCTCAGTTGGCGGATGATTTCCCAGAATACTCGGTCTTGCCATTCTGTTTTCCTCCTCTCATGCGGTCTTTGTACTCCAAGACGACCGCAATTTTCTCTAGTGCCCTCTCCCGTTCAGCCTCCACAGTCTTCCGCCCCAGCACCTTGCCGGAGCTATCCTCCACCGTAGGGATGGCTTTCCGCTGCACAAAGAGCTGATGGGCAACAAGCTGTGTCCGTCCTCGCAGACTGCGCAGCCCGATTTCAAACAACTCGATCTCCTCACAGACCCGGCGGTAAGGAGTGATCAGTTCTTCCTCCCGGCGCTCCTGAATTTCTCGGTTCATGGATGCCAGTACCTTGTCGCAGTTGAGGACGGTGCGTTCCACCGGGTTGGACGTACCGCTTGTTTTAACTCGCTCGCCCTGCTCATGCGCTCCCTGCGACAGCTTGTAGATGACCTCGTCCCGGGTATAAAACCAGGCGTGGGATTCGTCGATCTGCCGCTTGAGTTCCTGCTTTCTCGCCAGAAGCTGTGGATAGGAATCGGCCAGTTCTCTGGCTTTTTCCATATAATCCGGTGTCCCAACAGAGGTCTGCGCCTCACCGGGATGTGTTTCTTCGCTCATGGTCAAGCCCTCCTTTCTGACCGATGTTCTGTATCACATGACTGCCGCAGCCGAGAGATTCCTTTTAGCAGCTTTTCTCTCGGCTCGTTCCCGTGCCTTTGCCCTGCCTCGCTCCCAGCGTTCAACATTGATATCTGCCTGCCGCTTTGCCTCCTGCATCAGGATTTCCGGGTCCAGTTCAGTCAAAGTCCGATACCACTTCGAGTGGAAGAATCGCTCCAGCTTCTTTTTGCTGGACCGGTGTTTCCATTCCTCCGGCTCCTGCACCAGCTTGAACAGTGCTTTCCGATAATCCTTGAATGCCTGCAAAACGATGGCGTTTGCCAGTTCTGCGTAGCACTCGGCATACTCAACATTTCCCATCGCCACTCTCCTTTGTGTCGTACCACGGCTTCACGAGCCGCTTGCCCTCAAGGCTGCAAGGATAGAGCTGGATGTCGTACCACGCCAGCTCATACATCTCATCCAGCAGACGGCGGTTGGGTTCCGGCAGGTTTGCGGCATACTGGATGAACGCCTCGATAAACCGGGACTGGCTCGTTTCATCCTTCATCTGCCGTGCATAAACCGCCTCAGCGAACCGAAAGCACTGTTTCTTGTGCTGCTGAATCCAGTCGTACTTCCAAGTGATGGCTTTGAGGAGCGTTTTGCGGCTCTCATCCGACGTGACCTTGGGCATGGCCGCCTGCTGGCCCTTTTCTCGCAGACGGGTGTAGCGTTCCCACGCTCTGTCCTCACTGCTGAAAATCAGCCGACAGCGTAGTTCCTCCAGTCGGACGACATACATAAGCCGACTGATTTCATTTTCGTAGAGGTCTTTGACCAGAAAGTCAAAGTTCATTTTGAGGTCAGCGGTGCGGCGCACCGGATTGTCCCCCAGCAGCTCACAGAGCAAGCCGGGTTCCCGGATGGGACGGAACATCGCATACGGAATTGTGAAGCCAACTTCATCGTGCTTGGGCTTGGTTGCTGCCACCGGCTTGGTAGTTTTATAGCGGTAATCGCTGTGTTCAAGGCTCAGACCAGTATTGCGGTCTTTCTCGTTCAAAAACAAAATCTTATCCATTCTCATTCCTCCAGCCGTGCTTTGACGGCAGAAATCAGCTTTTCTTGTGTCATGTCTTTCTGTTCCAAGGCTGCCATCACATCCTCGTCCACTGTGTCCTTTGTGATGATGTGGTGGATGGTGACCACCTGTGTCTGGCCCTGCCGCCAGAGGCGGGCATTGGTCTGCTGGTAGAGTTCGAGACTCCATGTCAGACCGAACCAAATCAGGATGTGTCCGCCCTGTTGGATGTTCAGACCATGTCCAGCCGATGCCGGGTGGATCAGGGCAACCGGGATCTTGCCGGCATTCCAATCCTTGATGTCATCGCTGGTCTTGATGTCGCGCACCGGGATCTTGAGCTTCGTCAGATGGTTGATGATGCGCTCCCGGTCATGCTTGAACCAGTAGGCCACCAGCACCGACTGTCCATTGGCAGCTTCGATGAGGTCTTCCAGTGCCTCCAGCTTGTGGTCATGCAGGATTCGCGCTTTGCTGTTCTCGTCATAGACCGCGCCATTGCTCATCTGCAACAATTTTCCAGTCAGCGATGCAGCGTTGGCAGCATCTATGTCCCCGTCCTTCAAGGGGATCAGGAGGTCTTGCTTGAGCATATCGTAGAGCTTGCGTTCCTCGGCGTTCATCTCAACCTCATATCGAGTCGGGATGCAGTCCGGCATATTCAGGTAGTCCAGAGCCTTCATGGAGATGGTGATGTCCGAAATGCGCTGGTAGATCAGCTCCTCGGCTCCCTCTTTGGGCTTGTACTGGAATACCACACCGCTGGACGGATTCATGGATGCTGCCTTGAAGTAGGCTTCTCGGTAGCGGCCGATGAACTTGCCCAAACGCTGACCTCCATCCAAAATTCCGATTTCACTCCAGAGGTCCATGAGGCCATTGGAGGACGGTGTGCCGGTCAGTCCGACCCAGCGTTTCACATATGGGCGGACTTTGCGCAGAAACTTAAAGCGCTGGGACTGGTAGTTCTTGAACGATGACAGCTCATCGATCACGACCATGCCAAAATCCCAGCGCATTCCGTTCTTCTCGTAGTACTCCACCAGCCACTTGACGTTTTCCCGGTTGACCACATAGATCATAGCCGGATGGTGGACAGCAGCGATGCGTGTCTTCACATCGCCCACGACGATTGAAATGTCCAGATTTTTCAGGTGATCCCACTTCTCGATCTCAGCCGGCCATGTGTCTCTTGCGACACGCAGCGGCGCAATGATGAGAACCTTGTTGACCTCAAATGTGTTCAGCATGAGGTCTTGGATTGCGGAAAGGGTGATGACGGTTTTTCCTCAGCCCAAGCCCATATCCAGGAAAAGAGCTGCAATTGGATGGGTCTTGATATACTCCGTGCAGTATCTCTGATAATCATGCGGAATGAACTTCATTTGGGCATCACCTCGCTTTCCGGCAGAGTTACCTGTGGCATATCATGAATCCTCGCCCCGATGCCCTGTGGAATGGGTTCACCGGGATTCCAATGGACAAGTGCATCAATGGCAGGCTGGATCTGCTCCGGGCGGTCTACGCAGAACACCGGAAAGCCCAGTGCTTCAAGCTGCTGCCGGCGCTTGCGCTGCAACAGCCGCATCTGCTTACCGGGGGCTTTCAGCTCCACAAAGGCACACTTACCGCCCAGCAGCAGGACCAGTCTGTCCGGCACACCGTTCATGCTCTGACTGGTAAATTTAAGAGCCTGCCCTCCAGCGGCTCTCACGGCTTCCACGAACTGGTGCTCGACCTCACTCTCCCTCACTCTGCTTCCCCTCCTCTGCCCGCCACACGCCAGTGCGCGGACGTTTCTTCTTTTTCTTTCTGCGTTCCTCCAACAGCACATGACCGATGGCGGCATCTGCCGTGGGGTCTGGATAGCTGCGGTTGTGCCGCCTTTCGGGCGGACTTTCATCCTTGTGTTCGACCCAACGAACAGCCAGTGTTTCTTTTTCCACCCTACTCACCTCACCGGTTGATTTCTTTCCACTGAGCCGGCTCCATGGTGGCGACCTGCCAGCCGATGCCCTCCAATGCCGTAGCCCGGTCATACGAGGCAACGTCCTGTGACGCTCTAGTGACTGCATTGGACAAGCCGTACAGGGACAAGTCGCCGCCGGCGATGAGGTATTTGAGGATGCCCTCCTGCTCATCTGCGTTGATGCCGTAACTCTGAGAAGTGAGTTGCACCACATCCTGCACCTTGCCGGTGATGGGGACTGCCATAGACTCCTGCAAACGTCCCACCACCTGTGCGAACCGTGCCTCATCGATTGCAGCCATTGTGGTATCTCGGAGTTTCAAGAGGAACGCCTTGTCCTCGGCTTCCATCGTTTCGTCCGAATACAGCGTGAAACTGTCCTCCACCGCCTTTGCCTGACGTCCCACATGATGGCGGCGTTCGCCCATGTCACACACGGTCATGCCGTTCAAGCAGACCAGTCTGTAGATAAGCGGCTGGATGGACACAGCACCCAGACCCACCTCAGAGTTGGAGATCATCACGCCAGCCTGTACGATGTCGCCCTTGCGGACTTCCATTTCCAGACGATGGTTTACCACCTTGAGGTACAGCCGATTTTCCGTCACCTCGCAGGACATAACCTCGTACTGGTCATTGCCTGCAAACAATGGCAGCACCGATGTGGCGATTTCCATGTTGTCGATACGGCGGTATCGCTCAGACAACAGCGCACGGGCGACCTGCCCGGAGCCGTAGTCCATAGACCGCACCATGTAGGAGCTGGTCCTGTCCGCAAACCAAGCGTTCACGTTCTCCGCCAGCAGTTCCGGTTTCTGGCTCTGCATCAGGTCGTAGTACTTGGCCGGGATGCCCAGCGCCGATGCCACCTGACGGTGGAACAGCGAGGTGGTGCCGAAGGTCATTTGCCGGTCTGTGGTCAGATGGTTCAGCTCGAAGGTGTGCCCATCTTCCCGGAGGCGCATTCCCTGCGCCGGGCTGATGAAGTCCTGCTTTGCCTTGTTCTGGCGATCCAGTTCTACAAGGACTTCCTGCAAATTTCTGCCTGTTTTCATGTTCTATCCTTTCTGTGGCGGATTTTTATACGCCCTCTTATACGCTGGTGTCCTTATGACAAGGGCGCCGTGTTTTGTAGTTCTCAGCTCTCTTACAGCTCTCGATGGATCATCTGGCAGATGATCTTGACCGCTCCCTGCATCCGGGTACGGTTCAGCCGAGTGTCGTGCAGGAGTGTGTCCAAAGCATCCACCTCTTCCCGGATGTCGTTCAGGACACCCCGGTAGTGATCTGCCAGTCTCTCGTTCTCCTGTTCCAGACGGTCAAACTCTTTTTCGTAGTCATCGATATCCGCTACATTCGTGTCGATGTACTCCTCGATCTCACGGGCCAGTTCCTCGCCGGCATAGTCGGACACGGCTTCCAGCAGATCCCTGATGCCAAAAGGTGTCAGGAGCTTTCCGTCCTTCATTTCAATGGCGTGCGGCATCTGGTCACCTCAATCTTTAAAGTAGTAGTCGCCCTTATACCCGGCGGCTGCCAGCGGAAGGCCATCGCACCAGTCAGGGTTAGCTGCCATGAGTCGGCAGATTTCCTCAACTGTGTACTTGCCCTTGGGGGCCTCAATGATGACCTCGTCATGGACGTGCGCCACGATGTTCAAGCCCACATCCTCGATCCGAGCCATTGCTTCAGCCAGAATGTCACGGGCGATTGCCTGCGTCGCATTCTCGACCAGCCGACCAGAATAAGTCTCCTGCCGTGCCCACTTGTGGTTCTGACCCACACCTTCGTAGGTCAGGCTCATGCGGCCAAATCTGTTCGGCTGCTGTTTGGGCACGAGGTAAGCCAGCTTTCGACCGGAAGGCAGCACCATCCAGAGAGTTCCAGAAGAAAAGGCAAAACTGATCCTGCCGATATCCTGTCGTCCCCCGGTCTTGAAGGCTTGCATCGCAGCTTTCTCCACGTCCCACCAGTACTGCACGATCTTGGGGTTGGCTTCACGCCATGAGTCGATGATCTCCGGGAGCTCTTCTTCCTTCAGTCCCATCTGCAAGGCACCCATGCTGATGAGCGCACCGGAAGAACCGCCGTAGCCACAGGCCAGTGTTGCAATCTTCCCTTTCTGGCGCAGGTCACCGTTGATGCCGTGCTTGACCACCGGGACATGGAACATCTGGGAAGCTGTGGCGCAGTAAAGATCCTCGCCGTTTTTGAAGGCTTCCAGCACCCACTGTTCCCCTGCTTCCCACGCAAGCACCCGGGCTTCGATGGCGGAGAAGTCCGCCACGATGAACTCGCATCCATTCCTCGGAATGAGCATGGTGCGGATGAGCTGAGAAAGGACATCCGGTGTGTTGCCGTAGATGCTCTCCACCATGTCAAAGCAGCCCATCTTCACAAGCGTTCTTGCCTCATCCAGCGTAGAGATGTGATTCTGCGGCAGATTCTGCAACTGGATGTTCCGGCCGGAGTAGCGTCCGGTACGGCTTGCGCCGTAGAACTGGAACAGTCCTCTGGCTCTGCCGTCCGGGCAGACACAGCGTTCCGCTGCCTGGTATTTCTTGACGGAGCTCTTTGCCATTTGAAGCCGGAGCTTCAGCATATCCATTGCCTCGGCATCCACGCCGTTCTTGTCCAACTCGCCAATCATCTCAGTGACATTCTTTTTGCCCAGCGTGTCCATCGAGATACCGCGCTCATCCAGCCAGGTCTTGAGCTGGGACACGGAATTCGGGTTCTCCAGCCCGGTCAACTCATACGCTTTCGTAGTCATGGCATCCGACAGGAGCAAATCGCAGGTGATGGCCTGCCGGACCAGCTTCGTGTCGATCCTTACGCCACGGTCGTTGATACGCTCATTCACCCTGTAGTGATGCCACTCCCGGTCAGGCATCGGGAAGCGTTTCAGACGCTTGTAGATGTCCACCTCTGTGTTAACGTCCTGAATGCAGTAGTACTTGAACTTTGCCCAGTCTTCCGGGAGGTGGTGCGGGAGGTTTCTGGTTCTTCCGCCGTTGGACTTGGTCGGCTTGCAGGGCGCAGAAAACAGCTTGATGAGCCGTTTGCCCTCCTCGTCCTTTTGCTGCGTGGTTCTCAAGACTTCGCCGACGTCTTTCAGTGCCATGGGCAGGGTCAGCGATGCCGCCATGACCATGGTGCAAATCCAGTTGTTCGGCGACAGGAATGTGCCGGGTTTCAGATACTGGCCGGGATAGTGCTGCTGGAGATAGCGGGAGAAGCTCACACGCTCGAAAGCCGCATTGTGAGCGATCAGGGTCACATTGCTGTCCTTGAAATCATCCAGAAGCTCCTGCGGAAAGGAATCACCAGATGCGAGGTCTGCCAGCTTCGTTTCGCCAAAGCCGCTGCCCTCGTCCGTTGCCCAGGCAATCAGAAGGATCTCGAAGCTGGGGTCGGAAACATAGCGGTACAGACCGCATTTCTTGATGTCTGCCTCACAGTAGGTTTCAATGTCGATCAATGTCTCTTTCAAAGTTCATCACCTCGTTTTTTCCATGTAAAAAGGAGGGAGCCGAAGCTCCCTCCCGGTCGATGTGTACTTAGCGCAGGTAGTCGGGCAGTTCTTCACCGGAGTCGTCGCCGAGGACTTCCTCGTCATCCTCCAGTGCATCGAAGTCTGCATCCGCAGAGGCACGACCAGACAGGCGGTCGCCATCCTTGACGAACTGGATGTTGCCCAGACCAGCCGCCACGCCACGATTGCCGTTGGCGTTGAAGGCGTAGAAGTTGACACTGACATTGCAGTAGCAGCCGGAGTAGACCATCATGGGGTCGGTCACAGGCTGCACATGGCGGTCAACCACCTGCGGTGCGTCCTTGCTGGTCGCGTTCAGGAAGAAATGCTCCTGATAGTTTTCATCGTCCGGACGGTCGATGTCACCATCACGCAGGGGCATCTTGAGGTTAGGCGGAATCTTACCGCCCCACTTACGGGTCTTGCCATCCTCCTTGGCGGCCTCCACAGCTTTGTGGATCGCCAGCAGGGTTTTCTTGTCCGCCTTGGGGATCAGGCAGGAAACGGAATATTTCGCATCACCGCCGTTGATGCTCTTGGGCTCGAAGATGTTGGCAAAGGAAATGCGGCAAGGGATGACGACCTTGGTCGCGCTCATAGTCTTGTTTGCAGTAGCCATAGATTTGTAATCCTCCATTATGTTTTATTCGAGTAGTGTAAATTCGTCTGCGGCAGTATCGAGATCAACTGCCGGTCTGGGGTCTGAGTCTGGAACAAGTGCCAGCTTACCGGGCGGTTTCACGACATATTCACCCAGGACCTCCTGAAATTTCTTCTTTCCCATGAGCTTTTCAAACTCGGTCAAGGAGATCATCTCGGTCTTGTAGATGTCGTTGTAGCCTGCCTGTGTGGCTGCGGTTGCCACCGCCTTCAGGTCAAGGAACTGCCGCTTGCTGCGGCCCTCCACCACCTTGTAGCCATCCCAGCAGACACCGTGGTTGATAGCCTCGGAGCTGACATAGGCGAAGATGGCTTCGATCCAGGATTCAATGCGGTTCAGCGTGGGAAGCATCTTCTCGATATCCGCCTTGGACAGAAGTGCCGGGGACTTAAAGGTCGGTGCTGTGGTGTCCGGGTCGTAGGATGCAGTGGCATCCGTTTCTTCCTGCTCATCTGCCAGCACACCGGCATCCAGATCAAGGAACTCGGTCTTGACCAGTGCCATTGCTTCAGCAGCACAGGCTTTGCAGAAAGTACGGGCACGACAGAACCGACACCAGTCGCCGGGAACCTGCTCACCTTTGCCTTCAAAGGCGAGCTTTGCTCTGGGGCGGACATAGGTTTCTGCCCAGTCCAGCAGCTCCTCCACACTGCATTCAAACGTCGAGATGTTTTCCAGCCGGGGCTGGATGATGGTCATGGACACCTTGGTGATGCTGTACAGATACCCATAGGCGTGGTAAGCACCGAGGGCGTAAAGCATCATCTGTGGGTTGTGGTCACAGCTGACAAACACGCCTTTTCCGTTTTTGTAGTCCATGACGTATAGGGTTCCGTCTGCGATGATGACACAGTCGCCTGTACCGAATCCCTGCGGAACCAGATAGCTGTAGTCCAGTCGTTCCTCTACCATGACCAGCGGATGTGAGCAAGTCTCCTTGATCTTCTCCACGGTCGTGATGATGAACTCTGCATAGATGTCGGTGTTCGCATCCATCTCCTCGTTATCGAACTCGGAGGTCGGCCGCCTGACTCGCTCATGCAGATACTTGCGGAGCTTGTACTCGCCCAGTGCATGGGCGGCGGTTCCCTCCTCGGCATACACCGAGGATTCATTGGGGAAGTTCTGCTCCAGCCGAGCCGATGGCGTACAGTTGAGCCATCTCTTGGAGCTGGACGCAGAGAGGATCGCGTGAACTTCGGGCATGAGACACCTCCGTTACAGCTGGGAGATGTCTGCGAGGAATGCCTCGTACTTGGATGCCGGAAGTTCAGAAAGCTGGCCCACACCGTAAGTCTTCAGCAACTGACCGATTTTCTCGTTGTTGCTGCGCTTCTGCTTGATCTTTGCCACGATGACCGCCGTGATCTCATCCTTGGAGATAGTCACGGCAGGCTGTTCGGGTTCAGCTTTTTGGCCGGTATCCACATCAAAGGGCAAGTCATCTGCCGAGTCATCCGGGAAATCAGGAAGTTCCTCCTTTGCCTCATCTGCGGCAGAGGTCTCCTCTGCAGGAGCTTCCTCGGTCGGCTCCTGGGGCTGTTCCTCCACCACGGGCGGAGCTTCCTGCTTTCGGGGACGCTTCCCCGGTTTCTTACGAGGGTGAGGCACATCCTGTACCCTTGGTGCTGTGTCCACAGCAGGGAGCTTGGCCGGAGGAAGCAGCTTATCCTCGTCCTCCGCTTCTTCAGAAGTGAACTCCAGGAGTTCTATCTGCTCTGCCATGCCCTCGCACATCTGGGTCAGGCCGCGGAACACCTCCGTCAGCCCATCCACGATCTTCTTGGGACCGGTCAGCATCTCACTCATCCTCGTTCACCTCATCCTCACCGTAGACAGAATCCAGATACTCAGCCTGAGCATCCAGAACCATCATGACGGCATCCTTGCACAGGCCGGTCTTGGCGCAGATGGCATCGATCATAGCCTCGATGTCGATATCCGGCTCCTCGTCCTGATCCTCGACACCATTGAAGTAGGTGTTGCTGGTGCTGCGCTCATCCAGATGGATGTGGAGATTCTCGACCTTCAGCATCACCGGGAGAATACGACGCACTTCCGGGGCACTGGCATTCTGGTTCTTATCGTTCATCATTGTGTTGCTCACTTTCCGCAGCCTTGGGCTGCTTGTCCTGCTGACCGTCTGCGGTCATGTTGTACTTTTGCGAAATGCTCTGGATGAGCAGCTCCGCCACTCGTCCGGGATCAGGAAGGGTATGCACCGGCTTGCCCAGTTCTTTCGCCTTGGCGATTTCCTGTGCCATACCATCCGACACACGCTCACCGAACACCCAGAGTTCGTCTGCCTGCTCCAGCCACGAGAGCGCAAACCGTATTCCGGTGTCCCGCTCCGCTGCCACATCATCCTTGAGAAAACGTGTGAAATACAGATGCGGTGCCAGCGGCTGGATGCCCATCATGGCGAGGATTCGACAGGCCTTGAGTGCCCTTTCGATATTGGAACGCTGCTCCTCTGCCTTGTCTGCCACCGATGCCGCCATAGGACGGAACGGAGAGCAGACATAGACTTTCTTAGGAGCGGTGTCACCACCGGGCGGCCGCACCGGAGCCGAACACTTTAAGGGATTGCTCTGGGAATTCTTGATGTTACTCATGGGGTGTAACCTCCTTGGATGTATTCGTGAGAGGAAGTCCTCTCATAATGCTTACTGAAATTCGGGAAAAGGTACCCTATTTTCAAAAACTTTTCTTGAGCTTCTTAATCGCTGCAGTCATGGTTTTGCTTACCACGGGTCTTGCAATCCCCAATTCTTCTGCAATCTCATACTGAGTCAGCCCTTTATAGAAGTAGAGCTGGATGATTTCCTGCTGACGTTCCGTGAGCTTACCCATAGCGGCATACAGCTTGCGCAGTTCCTCTTCTGCCAACATTTCAGCATTTTCTTCATCCAAGAAGTCCACCATAACGGCATCCGACCAGTCAGAGCCATCGCAATCCAAACTGGCGGCCTCATTGATGGCAACCGTCTTGCTGCGGTTGCTCTCCATCCGGCGTTCACCTTCCATGACCAGACGCACTGACCACTCGGCATCCTCGAACACTGCCGCCGGAACGACCTCGTATGTACCGTCATTGAAGTCGTAGCGGTAGTCGCCGCAGCGATCGATTGCCATGACCGTGTGTGCGCCATCCTCCTCATAGACGGCGTAACCATTTTCATAGGCCGTGAGCGTTGCACCACCCACTACGGTTCTAGCGGCAATCACAGGATGCATCTCCATGAGTTGTGCGTACTTCGGCAGCTTCTTTTCGATAACCGCAGCAACCGTGTTCTTCAACTCACGCAGAGAAATGTGTGCGTTTACTGCCAAGTCCTCGACAGCCTGTGCCACGCTCTCCACTGCCTGCGTTAACGGCTGGCGGATCTCCATTGCGCCATAGCCACCGTAGATTGCAACTGCTCCGTTCATCATGTTAGTCATTTTCTTGTCCTTTCCCCCGGACTCTGGGAGGGAGAAGGATACCGATGACGGAAGCGGAACAGGGCTCACATTCTGAGCTGGGACTGCCTGCAAATGCAAAAAGCCCGATTCCAGAGATGGGAGGTACACCCATAGACCGGCTGTTTCACCTCCAGCAGATGACATCTGCCGGTTGGTAAAACTCCGTTATGGTATCCTTCGCCTTCTCTAGAATCGGGCTTACGATATTATTTTTTGTTCTTGGGGCTTGTCCTTTTGGGTTCGTCCCTTGAACTGACTACATGATAACAAAATCGCTCATCTTTTACGCCATCCAAGCGGTTGATTCGTCTCTACCAAATGGTAGATTTTCAGCAAATAAAAAAAGACCCGCACAATGATTTCTCATCATACGGGTCACAACAGGCTCTGTCTGAGAGTCAGTGTGTTGATTTCACTGACAATCAAATCTTGATATTTGGGGTCTAGCATCAATAGCTGTTTGATTGCCTCCTCTAAAACCGGACTTGGTTTCTTCTCGGCTTTCTCCTCCTTTTCGGATTGCTTTTCCTCTTCTTGTCTATTTTCTTTGTAGGAGTCTGGAATGAGGCTCTCCATCGGGACACCGAAAGCCACGGATGCCTCATACGCAGTATGTAGGCTCATCTGTCTTTCGCCTTTTTCGTATCGGTGAACCGAGTTTGGCTCAACATGGATTTTCTCAGCCAGTTCCGGCTGAGTCATGCCAGCTTTTTCACGCAATGCCAGCAGCGTGTTACCAGCATCATACTTAAACTGCTTGTCATCTTTCGCGGATGCCATCTCGGTTCACCCCCTTCCATACTGCAAATGCAAACAAAAAAGACCGGAGCTGCTAAGACTCAGTGACTTGATAAAAGTACACTATCCTAGCTTCTCCGGTCTTTGTATATACAAAGATTCCGATTGCGAAGTCAGATCGAACTGAAATTATAGTCCAATTCTCGAATGAGCATACTTATCCCCTTACATAATTCATAAAAGCATTCTTTGTTTGCGAGTTATTTACCCAGAGTTCTATTGCGCTTTGAAAAAATCCGTCTCTACTGCTTTTCTAATTATGTATTTTGGATCTGTATGCCTTAAATCAAGAAATCTGTTTCAGCTTTACTAATCACACATATTTTTGCTGAAACACTTAGACCACTTATATTGCTATTTCAATCCAGAGTCTTAAAGTTCTCGCATCTTCGGTTATCCTTTCTGTTCAATTATGTTGTATTGCATTTACACTATGAAATTGAGATGATGGGTTAAGTCCTCCTTTTGGCTTAAATCCCATAATGATTATATCACCAAAATTATCCAGCGTAAATACCATTTCGACATCTTTGGACAGAATACCAAAGCCGGAGTTCTGTTTTTGTGCAAGTTCACTTGCGCGCCCCTATAAACGCAAAAAAGCCGGAATAGACTCCTAAAATCCGAAAGAATTTCAGATTTTTTGAAGTCTACCCCGGCTTACTACGCATTCGAGCAGCACCAAACAGGCAGCAGTTTAGTTTTTGACTGGCTCACACGATTCCGATGAGCCAAGTGTGCGGATTCATACCCGCATCTTCTCTCCCGTATCCTCAAATTTGAGGCACGGACCGGCGCAGCACTGGGCCGCCAGGTCATCTAGGTACTCATAGGCTTGCAGCTTTCCGTTCTTTACATACGCCACAGCCTTACGCCCGTTAACCGTTGCACGGACTGCAAGCAGCATCCGTTTGCCTTGGGTCGTATAAATTCCGCAGTTTGATTCCAACACTATCACCCAACCTTTTCTGGAGATCAATATTCCAAAAGTCGAAACACACGCTGGTACCAAGGCGCATCTTCCAAACTTTTCTTCCATCTTGCGCTTGACAACTTGCGTGTTGTGCGCTAATATAAATATGCAAGTTGCGTTTACAATTCACATTATACGAGCCAACTTGCATATTGTCAAGCGCAACATAACTCACAACGCGCTATCAACTAGGAGGAAACGACCATGAAGTTCGGTGAGAAAGTCAGGAAAGCCCGACTTGCTGCTAAGTACTCTCAAAAGCAGCTCGCGGAAATGACCGGCATTGCACTACGCACCATCCAGAATTATGAAAGCGGAGAACGGATGCCAAAGCAAAAGGAGACATATCCTCTGCTCGCCGATGCACTCGGAATTGAAGTCAGCTCCCTCATGGACGATAACGCCGAGTTCGTTCTGAAGGCCACCGAGAAATACGGTTCTAAGGGACACGAGCAGGCCGAACGCCTTATTAAAGAGGTATCCGGTTTGTACGCTGGCGGTGAATTGGCTGAGGAAGATATGGAGGCCATGATGCGCGCCTTCCAGGAAGCGTACTGGAAAGCCAAAGAGAAAAACAGAAAGTACGTTCCTAAAAAATACCGGGGCATTTCAGAATCCGGCAGCGAATCCTGATTTACAGCTTTCAGCTGTTCCCCATGATATGGAGTGAAGTGCAATCATGATTAGTAGGAAAGCCTCCATCTTGCCGGGTCGTCTGGCTCGAAAATACAAATCCACTGACCCGTTTGAAATTGCCGAAGCCCTCGATATTGAGGTTTTGGAGCGAAGTGATTTCAAGCGGCAGAAAGGTGCGTTCAAGGTCATCTTGAACAACAGTTTCATTTTCATCAATGCCAACCTGTCAGATGAAATGAAGCGACTCGTGTGTGCCCACGAACTGGGCCACGCTCTTCTTCATCGCTCTCTCGGAAAGTCTGAAACCGGGCTGATGGAGTTTGAGTTGTTTGACATTACAAGTACGACCGAATACGAAGCGAACCTCTTCGCTGCCAACCTGCTTCTTGACGAAAGCTCGATTGAGGAACTGGTCAGTGATGGTTTTGACATCGTCCAGATTGCGCGGCAGCTCGGCACAAACGTAAACCTGCTGCTTCTGAAACTACAGCAGATGAACGATGACAACCGCTTTCGTCTCCCCGATATGCCCGACCGAAATTTTCTCGGTGTCATCTCGGATGATGCCGGCCACCTTTAATAGTTGGAGGTGACCCACATGGCAGTACCCAAACGAATCAAGATCGAGCGTGTCTATGTAAAGGTCGCCTCGGAGTTTGATTCAACCGGCTATATGCAGCCAACATCCATCACCTGGGCGGACGGCAGGACTTTCCCTATCGAAACCGTCCGGGACTTCCGGCCGGCAGGAACCGCAGACAATGACTGCAACGGAGACTGTTTCACTGTCCTGATCCAAGGACAGGAGAAGCACCTGTTCTTTGAACACATCGACCCCCGCTTCACCGGCCGGCTCGGCCGCCGGTATGTAGAACGGGCAACCTAATGGAAGGAGGGACACAGTATGCAGAGAACGTACCTTGCGATAGACCTCAAATCATATTACGCTTCCGCAGAGTGCGCTGCCCGGCATCTCGACCCGCTGACCACAAATCTGGTTGTGGCCGATGCCAGCCGCACGGAGAAAACCATCTGCTTGGCTGTGTCACCATCGCTGAAGTCCTATGGCATTCCCGGTCGAGCTCGACTCTTTGAAGTCGTGCAGCGTGTCAAGGAAGTCAACAACGGTCGCTTGCGTGATGCCATCCGAAACCGCACTGCTGTGTACAAAGATGGGACTCCTTCTCTGGCAGCTCCATCCTACGATGCCACCGCCCTTGCAGCAGACCCCTCTCTTGAAGTATCCTATCTGGTGGCACCACCCCGGATGGCGTACTATGAGAAGATCTCACGGCAGATCTACGGAATCTATCTCAGGTACATTGCTCCGGAGGACATCGTGGTCTATTCCATCGATGAGGTGTTTATCGATGCCACCGCATACCTTACCCATTATAAAATGTCTGCCCACGACCTCGCCATGACCATGATCCGGGAGGTACTGTACACCACCGGCATCACCGCCACCGCCGGGATCGGCACCAATCTATACTTGGCAAAGCTGGCAATGGACATTACTGCCAAGCACGCTGCCCCGGACAAGGATGGTGTACGCATTGCAGAGCTCGATGAAGAATCCTTCCGGTATCTGCTCTGGGATCACAAACCTCTCACGGACTTCTGGCAGACTGGGCCGGGCACAGTGCGCCGTTTGGAAAAACACGGCATCCACACGATGGGCGAACTTGCGCGGGCCAGCGTTCAGTATCAGGAAATACTCTACGATGAGTTCGGCGTAGACGCGGAAATCCTTATCGACCATGCTTGGGGCTTGGAGCCCTGCGGTATGAAGGAGATCAACGCCTACCGCCCAGAAACCAACAGTCTCTCCGAAGGTCAGGTTCTCTCCTGCCCCTATCCCTACGACAAGGCACGGATCATCGTGCAAGAAATGACCGATAGTCTGGTGTTTCAACTAACTGACAAGGGACTTGTCACCGATAGCCTGACGCTGGACATTGGATATGACCGGGAGAACTGCGATAAGGGCATCTACCATGGTCCTGTCCACATCGACCATTACGGCCGCACTATTCCAAAAGGCGCACATGGCACCGCCAAGCTGGACAACCCCACCAATCTCAGCAGCCAGCTCATGGTTGCCACAATGGAGCTATTCGACCGCATCGTCAACAAGAAGCTAACTGTGCGGAGAATAACAATAGCTGCGAACCGTGTAGTCAAGGATCAGGGCATCTTACAAGTAGATCTGTTCACTGACACCAGCAAGCTGGAACGGGAGAAATCCCTGCAGGCAACCATGCTCGGCATCAAGAAGAAGTTTGGAAAAAACGCTGTTCTGAAGGGTACCAACTATCTGGAAGGTGCCACTATGCGAGAACGGAACGGCCAGATAGGCGGTCATAAGGCCAAATAACGAAACGAGGAGGATTCTATGGAAGACTTCAAGAACACCAAGGAGGGACGAGCCGTCGCCCAGAAGTATTCAGACATCCTCCATCTCAGCCGTCCTGAACCTCCAGTAAAGCATCCCCGGATGGCACTCTCAAATCGGGCAAAGATATTCAGCCCCTTTGCTGCGCTGCGTGGCTTCGATGATGAGATTTCCAGTGAGGGAGCCAGCAAGCTGCTGGTGAAGAAGGTAGAACTCTCTGACGAGGAGAAGAACAATCTCTCCGACAAGCTCCTGCAGGTCAAAAAGGGCATGAAGGTCGTGGTGCGGTACTTCGTGAAAACCTCAGAGAGCACTGGCAAGTACATAAGTCTGACTGGCACAGTTGTTATGATCGACCCAGTTTATTGTGAGCTGAAGGTCATGCAGGACGGCGATAGAAAAGCTGTGGGCATTGAGAAGGAGTTGCCTGTTGTCATCCCCTTCGATGATATCAGTGATTTGACCGGTGAGGGCATCACTAGTATTGAGGACTACCTTGGGATAGAAAAGTATCCTGATGACATATAAATTCCTACATGACAAAGGAAGTGCAAAACGCCGTGAACTACTATTTCTGCGATGTCTGCCATTACTGCTTTGAGGCAGAGTCACTGCCTGACCGTTGCCCAGACTGTGGCAAAACGGACTATCAGAACAGATCCGCCATCCGCCCGGCAACCGAGAAAGAAGTGCAGGATCTTCTGCGGGCTAGGGATGAGGAATGGGAATAAGCCAACTGACTGCCTTCTGTGGTATCCACGGAGGGCAGTTTTATTTCTGTCACAAACTATGCTCCCGTACCCTTATCACTTCGTCATCTTCTCCTTGACCTTTTTTGGCACGTCAATTAACCCAAAACGGTAGAACATCCCATAGATGTACGACACACCCCGGATGTCTCCCAGAGCCTTGGGTCTGTCCACTACCTCTCCAATTTTACCGATATTGTGATACGCCAGCATCACGGAGCTCCAAGCAAGGCTCTTGCTGTCCTCTCTGCGGTCGATCCACAGCTCCTTGGTGAACTCATCTCCCCTGCCCTTCTTCAGCTTATAAGTAAAGGGCAAGCCAGACAGGGTCTTGAACTTGTAACCCCGAAAAGCCACCACGCACTTCCAGAGGTTCACTTCACATGGATTCATCTTCAGCGTAACCACAGCTCGGTAGTGTCGTTGTCTCTCTGCCCCCGCACTGATATTCTCTGCTTCAGCAGTTTCCGGGTAGTACACGCCTTTCTCATACGGCAGATAAGAGGTCACGGAAGGGCGGGACAACTGCAAAGCGGACATGGTTGAGGTGACAGCAGTGGAGTAGTCCTGTGTTTCTCTGAAGGAATGATAGGTCTGCCGGACGAGCTTTGCGGTATCCGACTCGTAGACTCCGGCGGTGATAAGTAACTTCCGAACCTTGATGGGGTTGAGGGACAGTGCATCCGCGATGGCTTGCAGGGTCATTTCATCCTTATAGAGTATTACTGCAGCGTCCATCTGCTCTTTCAGATTCTTCCCGGCATCGTACTCCGGCTTCCGCTTTTTCCGACCGCCGCCTGGATTTCTGGTCTTATATGGTATTTTCTCGCCCATGATTATTCATGCAGTTCCAGCGGCAGTCCATCCGGGTCGTGGAAGAAGGTCATCTTTTTGCCAGTATAACCATCCACACGGATTGGCTCACATTCAATTCCTACCTCCGTCAGCTCTTTCACCGTCTGCTCCACGCTATCAACGCAGAACGCAAGGTGACGCAGGCCACAGGCCTCCGGGCGGTTCACACGCTTCGGCGGGTTTTCCTCAGCGAAAATCTCCAGCTCCGTGTGTTCATTGACACGAAGATCCAGCTTCCAATCCTTACGCTCTACGCGGTAGTTCTCTCTTATGACAGAGAATCCCAGTTTGTTTACATAGAAATTCTTTGCGGCTTCGTAGTCAGATACTATAATCGCAATATGATGAATTTTTGATAATTTCATTTTTCTCACACTTCCTTTTAATTCCGTCACAATCTATATGTAACGCTCAGAAATACGCCGTGTGAACTTCTGGTGTTCGGTCCACACGGCATATTACTTTTATTTCAGCTTTTCAAGAATCTCATCTGCCGTCATACCGGATGCCAGCAGCTTTTTCAGCACAGCTTCGGCCTCGACCTTCTTAGCAGCTTCGGCAGCCTTTGCTTCTGCGGCGGCCTTCTTAGCCTCCAGCTTTGCAATTTCTTTTTCGGTCTGCTTGATCTCTGCCTTCTGCGGTTTTAGACTTTCACGCAGAGACTTAATGTCGGTCTTCAGCTCTTCAATGTGGGCGACAGTCTTGGAGAGACCTTCTTCGAGCATTGCCTTGTCTTTCTGCAACTTTGCGATCTGAGCATCAAAGTCGGTAGCTGCGGTAACACGGTTCTTGCTGCCTTTGGTTCTGGGCATAGGATGATACCTCCGATAAGATTATGTAAGATTTGATGTTAGTATAGCACTGTGGGAAGTGGATGGCAATATGATGAGTTGTCCTTAGAAATATACTTTTCGCACTGCTCCAAATACAAGTACCCCTATAATTAAGATCAGGGCAATATTCGTTATCAAAAGATAATAGAAGAAAGCATCTCTCTTGGAGCTTTCATCCATTTCTGATTTTTCCACCGTAAATTTTCCAGCATATCTATGGTCGTAAATATCAGGTGACACTGCATCCATATTCACTATAAAATAATCACCATACTCATTTTTTAGTTTCATAGCAATGTGTTTTCCTGCTATTTCCCGAATTAGTTTAACAGCATCGTACAAGTCCTTTAGCCCACCAACAAGCTCTAAGAAACTAAGAACAACAGTAAAAACAACTTCTATACTACCTTCGTATACTGCTTGAACTTGAACATCTGATACTTCTAAATTCGTATATTTAGATAGTTCTTCCTTTAATTCTGCGTTAATGGCTGTTTTAATTGTTTCAACAATATCACTATAGTATACATTTCGTTCACTCTTAAGATAATAATGCTCCCCTGGTTTTAGCGGTCTACGTTGCCTATTCAAGTCCTCTTTGTCCTTGAAATCTATGTGCGCTGAATATACAGCCTTGAAGTACTTCTTTTTCCTCATATTCTTCCCTCTATGCAAGACCACTCACAGCATAATAGGCTTAGGCCAGCAGAGCTGTTGCCAAAAGATTAGTGCCCACAGCCTGCAAAATAAACAGGACATCGGCGGTGACTGCGGCAGAAACTTTTATCATTTTAGCTTTCATAGACTTTTCCTCCTTGTATTTAACGGCGACACTTGTTAGGTATCTCTGAAAGGGGCAAGACAGTACACAGACTATGAACACTAAAACTATGGCAAACAAGCTCAGCGACCCCAGCTCGACTGGCCTAAACCTATTATTCTCTGCATCTTAGCCACAGTATCCATACTGTGTTACCTGCCGCCCACCGCGTAGAGGTGTGCAAAGTTTCGAGCGGCAAAGCTGTGAGCATCCATAACGAATAACTCTCACAGCTCAAATATATACTATATAGGTCTCGTTTTCAAGGATAGCGAAGAAAATTAGACATGTATACTTCCTTATGCTCTATTTTTCACGCTCATTTTTCTGCTCAACCACGCCCATGCTGTCAGCACACCGATCCAACCGCCCATCGTATTACCGAACACATCATCGAACTCTGCGATACCGAGTCCCGTAATATACTGGGTCGTCTCGATTGCCATAGATATCACGAAGGGAATCAGCAACACCCACCTTTTCTGAAACCACCTATACAGCCCTGTCCCCAGTGGTATGAACAGCCAGATGTTATTGATGACCCCCACTCTCACAGATTGCTCTTTCAAGAACTTCCCAGCATAGGAAAAGAGGACAAAGTTCGTTCTTGCATCCCCTGACTCCCGAAACATCAGTGTTTCATAAAGAATGAAAGCCACATAAACCATCGTCAGTACTACGCTCAAACTCTTTGGAAGAACAATCATCAGCAAACAGACAACGCAGCCAAAAACAACCACCATGCATGGGAAACCATTCAGAAGATTGTCCACACACGGCATAACGTTGCCGTTTCTGTCAAGCAAAAGGCTCACCTTGCCACTACGTTTGATGCCGTACTGCCCTTTAGATAATGCCTTTGGACTGCCATTCACATCAAAATACATATCCGTATCTGCTGTTCCATCTCTATGATAGGTACGTTTGAGGATGGTATAACCTGCATTGGTAGGGGCGGGGTTGCCATCTGCGTCAAGATAAGTGATCTGGCCGATGTATCCTTGCTCGTTGCGCTGGTATGACTCGCCATATTGACCAAGCGAAGACCTCGCAGGATTCCCATCGGCGTCAGCATACTGCTCACCGACAACCGTTCCATTCTCATCACGCTGATATGTCTTAATCGCATATCCAGATGAACTGCTCACCGCATGACCATCTTTATCGAAAAAGGTCAAACTAGTGTTCTGGCCTTCAGTATTAAACTCACGATGAGTCCCATAGTATCCACCGGAGCACTGTACCTGCTGTCCGTTCAAATCGTAGTAGAAATCATCGGAAGCCCTGCCATCAACCTGCGTTCTGACAATAGTAGAGTATCCATCACTGAGTTTTATTGGATTACTCCCTGCGTCAAGATATGTGATTACCATACTCGTTTCATCATATTCATATGATAACCCGTAATAATCGTCATATCTTGCCACTGGGTCTCCGCTTGCATCAAGATACCGTTCCTCTACAACTCGGCCGCTATCATCACGCATTCTACACACGGTCGCATAGCCCATATCAATGGCATCTGTGATTACCCCATCAGGATTCACATAGTTTGTGCTGGTCACGCTTCCATCTACGGTTTCTCGGATACTCAGCTCTGAGGAAGTGTATCCTGCATCGTGGTCAACATCCGCATCAGGCAACAACGCCAAGATAGACAGAAGAACCACAGATGCAGTCAGCAGGATTCCACATCCTCGCTTTAGGTTTGCACTCAAACTCCGTAGCCTCTGCTCTTAATAGTCTCCACGACTTGAGACACATACTTCTGGCAGGTATCGTGATCGGGAGCCTCCACCATCACACGCACGACAGGTTCCGTGCCAGATTCACGGACAAGGATACGGCCAGTGTCGCCCAGTGCCTCGGCTACGTCCTTGACTGCTGCCTGCACTGTCTCGTCATCCTGTGCGGCTTTTTTGTCGGTCACACGAACATTTTCCAGAACCTGCGGGTAGATCTTCAGCGGCTCAGCCAGCTTGCTCATGGGCATCTTCTTCGCCAGCATAACCTCCATCATCTTGAGACTAGTCAGGATACCATCACCCGTGCTTGCGTACTTGCTGAAGATAATATGGCCACTCTGCTCGCCACCAATACGGCAGCCGTTCTTAGCCATGTACTCATAGACGTACTTGTCACCCACAGCGGTCTTGGCGTAGCCGATGCCCTTCTCATCAAAAGCCTTATACAGGCCAAAGTTGGACATGACCGTGGTAACGACGGTGTTGGTCAGAAGTTTGCCACGCTCCTTCATGTAGCAGCCGTAGATGTACAGGATGTGGTCGCCAGTGATGACATTACCCTTTTCATCCACACACAGGCAACGGTCAGCATCGCCATCATAGGCGAAACCGATGTCCAGCCCCTTCTCTACCACGAACTTCTGCAGGCCCTCGATGTGGGTGGAACCTGCATTGTTGTTGATATTCATACCGTTAGGCTGTGCATTGATGACGTAGGTATCAGCTCCCAGAGCATCGAACACAGATTTAGCGATGTTCCAGGAACTGCCGTTGGCGCAGTCCAGGCCAACCTTGACACCCTTGAAGGAATAGATACCAAGGCTGATCAGATAGCCCATGTAGCGGTTGCGGCCGGACACATAGTCCACCGTGCAGCCAATGTGTTCCCTGTGAGCGAAAGGCAGCTCCGGCCAGTCCTTATCGAACACATGGAGCTTTCCGTCAATGTAATCCTCGACTAACAGCAAGATTTCCTCCGGCATCTTCTCGCCATAGCAGTCGATCAGCTTGATACCGTTGTCATAATAGGGGTTGTGGCTGGCAGAGATCATAATGCCGCAATCAAAGTCATCCACACGAGCAATATAGGCCACAGACGGAGTAGTGGTGACATGAAGCAGATAAGCATCTGCACCGGAGGCGGTCAGGCCTGCGACCAGGCTGTACTCGAACATATAGGAGCTGCGACGAGTGTCCTTACCAATGACGATACGGGCAGGCTCGTTGTTGCCGTTACGCTCACGGAGAGCATTGTAATACCAGCCAAGGAATCGGCCTACCTTGTAGGCATGGTCAGCGGTCAGCGTGATTCCGGCTTCGCCACGGAAGCCATCAGTCCCAAAATACTTTCCCATTATAGTTTTCCTCATCCAAAGAACGAATTGACGAATAGGCATATGCTTTAGCCGAGAGGAAATCTCGTTGCCTGCTGCTCACCACGGAGAGGTAGCACACTTGAGCAACACAGCCATGTGGCAGAACACATGGCTGCTATAAGTATTAGTCTCTGCGGAACAGGTCGCGGGTATAGACCTTTTCCTGTACGTCATCCAAGCAGCTATCATAGCGGTTGGCGATGATGGCCTGACTGCGCTTCTTGAACTCCTCAAGGTCGTTCACGACCTCGCTACCAAAGAAAGTGGTGCCGTTCTCCAAAGTCGGCTCGTAGATGATCACAGTTGCACCCTTTGCCTTGATACGCTTCATGACGCCCTGGATGGAAGACTGGCGGAAGTTGTCGGAGTTGGACTTCATAGTCAGACGGTACACACCAATAACACATGGCTTCTCCTGCGACTTGTCGTATTCATTGTCCTCGCCGTAGCCGTAGTACCCTGCCATCTGGAGTACACGGTCAGCAATGAAGTCCTTGCGGGTACGGTTGGATTCCACAATGGCTTCAATCAGGTTTTCAGGCACATCAGCGTAGTTAGCCAGAAGTTGCTTGGTGTCCTTAGGCAGGCAGTAACCACCATAGCCAAAAGAAGGATTATTGTACTGATCGCCAATGCGCGGGTCAAGGCAAACACCCTTGATAATTTGCTGAGTATTCAAGCCCTTCATTTCAGCGTAAGTATCCAGCTCGTTGAAGTAAGACACACGCAGAGCCAGATAAGTGTTAGCAAACAGCTTGACAGCCTCGGCTTCCGTAAAGCCCATGATCAGAGTGTCGATGTTTTCCTTGATGGCACCTTCCTGCAACAGACCTGCAAAGGTGTTGGCTGCTTTTACCAAGCGAGCATTGTCCACATCGGTGCCCACAATGATGCGGCTGGGGTAGAGGTTGTCGTACAGAGCCTTGGATTCCCGCAGGAACTCCGGACTGAAGATGATGTTATCACAGTGGTACTTCTCACGAACAGAAGCCGTGAAGCCGACCGGAATCGTGGACTTGATGACCATGATGGCATCCGGATTATACTGGATGACCAGCTTGATAACTGCTTCAACCGCAGAGGTATCAAAGAAGTTCTTCTTGCTATCGTAGTTGGTAGGTGCTGCGATGACAACGAAGTCTGCATCCTTATAGGCAGCTTCAGCATCCAGTGTGGCAGTCAGATTTAAGTCCTTTTCTGCGAGATACTTTTCAATATACTCGTCCTGAATAGGCGACTTCTTGTGGTTGATAAGATCAACCTTCTCCGGGATGATGTCTACTGCCATAACCTCGTGATGCTGTGACAGCAAAGTGGCGATGGACAAGCCGACATAGCCAGTACCTGCAACTGCAATTCTATAGTTTCCCATAATCGTATCCTTTCCGGACATTAAAGTATTACAGTCTCCAGTAACGCATGCCAGAATTATTCAGATCCTGCACTGTGTAAAGTCCCTTAACATCCAGCAATACTTTTTCATCGTCGGGGCTTTCTTTGTACAGCTTCTTAATATCTTCGAGACTGAGGGCCTTAAACTCCTTATGAGCAACTGCCACGATAACGCAATCAGCTTCCTTAGCATCCTCCATGCTGTGTAGCTGAACACTATATTCACGCATAGCATCACGTTCACTTGCCCACGGATCGATCACGATAGGATCAATGCCATAAGTCTTGAGTCGCTTGATAATGTCGTTAACCTTGCTATTACGAGTATCCGGGCAGTTTTCCTTAAAGGTAAGACCCAGAATCACGACTTTGGACTTCTTAGGTGCCTGGCCCGCCTCAATCATTTTCTTAATTGCAGCATCAGCAACATATGCACCCATGCTGTCGTTGACAATACGACCATTCAGAATAATCTGGCTATGATAGCCCAGCTTTTCTGCCTCATAAGTAAAGTGGTACGGATCAACACCAATGCAGTGACCGCCAACCAAGCCAGGACGGAAACCCAGTGCATTCCATTTGGTATTCATACCATCAACAACCTCATTGGTGTCGATTCCCATCCGGTCAAATACCATTGCAAGTTCATTCATGAACGCGATATTAATATCGCGCTGGCTGTTTTCTACAACTTTTACTGCTTCTGCTGTTTTGATGTTAGAAACAGGGTAGGTACCGACTTCAATAACCAAGTCGTACACATTTTTGATTTCTTCGCAGGTTTTTGCGTCCATACCGGAAACAATCTTGCGAATATTTTCGAGACGATGTACCTTGTCGCCCGGATTGATGCGCTCGGGAGAATAGCCAATCTTGAAGTCTTCACCGCACTTCAGACCAGATTCCTTTTCAAGAATCGGAATACAAACATCCTCCGTGCAACCCGGATAGACAGTCGATTCATACACGACAATAGAACCTTTCGTCAGATTCCGGCCAACAATTTCGGAGGCACCGATAACCGGAGTCAGATCAGGCGTGTGGTCGGTGTTCACAGGCGTAGGAACAGCCACGATGATAAACTTTGCCTCCTGAAGTTTCTTTTCGTCGTCTGTAAAGTCGACAGAGGTTGCTTTAATGGCTTCATTTCCAACCTCTTTGGTCGGGTCAATGCCCTGTTTGTACAGATTGATTTTCTCGCTATTCAGATCAAAACCGATAACATTTACTTTCTTTGCGAAAGCAACAGCAATCGGCATGCCGACATAGCCCAGACCGACCAATGCGAGTTTTTCCTGCTTGGAGACAATTTTTTCATACAGAGACATTTTTCTTTTCCTCCATTATTCCATTATATTGTTTGCGCTAAATTACTTTAGCCCTTACGCCAAACCATCTTATTGACCACGTTTACATACCCCTGAATGATGCGAACCACCTTCATGGACACGGTCTCGTCCACATAATCGGGGCAGGGTTTGCCCAGAACATTCTTCTGCTTCATTTCGATAGCCATATCGGTGGCGTTGAGCAGCTCCCGGGTGGTGATGCCAGCCAGAATGAAGTCACCGGCTTCCAACGCCTCAGGACGTTCCGTGCTGGTACGGATGCACACGGCGGCAATGGGATGACCAATAGACAGATAGAAGCTGCTTTCCTCCGGCAGAGTACCGGAGTCGGAGACAATCGCAAGTGCATTCATTTGCAGCTTGTTGTAGTCGTTGAAGCCCAGCGGCTCATTGACCCGGACACGAGGGTCCAGCTGGAAGCCGCTCTTTTCCAGGCGGTGCTTGCTGCGAGGATGGCAGGAGTACAGGATGGGCATATCGTATTTTTCTGCCAGCGCATTGATGGCGGTGAACAGGCTCAGGAAATTCTTTTCCGAGTCGATGTTCTCCTCCCGGTGGGCGGACAGCAGGATATACTTGTCCTTTTCCAGTCCCAGGCGCTCCAACACATCACTTTTCTGAATTTTCTCCAGATTCATGTGCAGCACCTCTGCCATGGGAGAACCGGTCTGGTAGGTGCGCTCCTTGGGCAAACCGGTATCTGCCAGATACTTCCGGGCAAACTCGGAGTAGCACAGGTTCACGTCAGAAATCACATCCACGATGCGGCGATTGGTCTCCTCGGGCAGGCACTCGTCCTTGCAGCGGTTACCGGCCTCCATGTGAAACAGCGGAATGTGCAACCGCTTCGCGCTGATGGCGGACAGGCAGGAGTTGGTATCACCCAACACCAGATAGCCCTCCGGCTGCAGTTCGGACAGAAGCTCATAGCTGCGTCCCATGATGTTTCCACAGGTCACGCCGAGATTCTCGCCCACCACGGGAACCAGAATATCCGGGCCATATTCCCCGAAGGTGTTTTTCAGTTCAAAGTCTTCCCAGAAAACGGTGGAAAGATTTCTGTCCCAGTTCTGGTTGTAGTAGACTACGCAACAGTCAAAGTATTCCCGGCAGCGCTTGATAACAGCCGCCAGCCGAATGATTTCTGGACGGGTGCCGCAGCCAATCATGACCTTGGTACGCCCGTCGTTTTTCCATTTAAAATTGTGTTCCATAAAATTCTCCTAACGTCAACCAGTAGCTAGTCTTACACCGGCTCGAAGAAGGTGTCCGGATGGTTCGGGTTGAAAATCTCGTTGCAGGTCATCACCGTCACCAGATTTTCCGTTTCGGACAGATTGATGATGTTGTGAGTCCAGCCGGGAATCATGTGGACAGCCTCGATCTTGTCTCCGGAAACCTCAAACTCTACCGTTTCCCCGGTGTTGATGTTACGTTCCTGAATCAGGCCGTGACCTGCCACCACGATGAACAGCTCCCACTTGGAGTTGTGCCAGTGCTGCCCCTTGGTGATGCCCGGGCGGCTGATATTGATGGACACCTGACCGCAATCGGCGGTATGCACCAGTTCCGTGAAAGAACCGCGGTTATCCACATTCATCTTGAGGGCGTACTTAAACTTGTCGGTGGGCAGATAGGTCAGGTACAGGGAGTAAAGCTTCTTAGCAAAGGAGCCATCGGGCATCTTGGGCATCATGAGCGTAGTCGGCTGTGCCTTGAACTCCTGCAGCAAGTCCACAATCTCCCCCAGCGTGACCTTGTGGGTCACGGGGACGCAGCAGTAACGACCATCTGCTTGCAGAACAGTCTCCACACCATCAAACTCACAGTGCTGCTCCTTGCCTTCCAGCAGGTCAAACATTCCCTCTACCAAATCGT
>ERZ772885.42-NODE-42-length-89630-cov-3.941390_pt1 | contig 89630 bp, 89 predicted proteins | sample MGYA00580580_ERZ772885 | MGnify/ENA primary metagenome ERZ772885 (study PRJEB29015, sample SAMEA2737673) | human gut metagenome | biome: human gut; feature: human-associated habitat; material: faeces | place: China | collected 2012 ...
CAAAAGCTATGCTCAAAAACTCATAACTAAAGAAAATGGGTAGTGAACTTACAAAAGCAAATAACAAAGTTTTCTTATCTATTTTCATTAAACTGCTTCCCTAATTTTGCTATAAAACTGATTATAAATAGCCTCTGCAAGCTGTCTATGACCAAATTCATTAAGATGTTCTCTGTCAGCAGAACTAGGTCTTGCATAATCTGAAGCAGCTACAAAATCAGTGTCATATTTTTTTGCAATTTTTCTATAAACTTCAGGAAGTTGTTTTGACACTTCAACTGAATTTTCATTAAATTCAATATCAAAACCTTCCTCCCCTACACCTTCTCCTAATTCTATAGGTGAAACAAGTATAATATTTATATCAGGGTCACTATCTTTAATTTGCTTTATTAATAATTCAATTCCACTTCCAATTTTTTCAGCAGTAGCACCGTAAGCAGTTTTACAATCATTTGTGCCAAGCATAAGTACAACTGTATCAATAGGCTTGTGAGTTTCCAATATAATAGGAAGTAAGTCTGCACCCTTTCTGTCCTTTCTAGTAGCATCTTCAAAAATAGTTGTTCTGCCACATAAACCTTCTTCTACTACTCTATATCCATTCTTTTCTATTTTCTTACTTAAAATACCAGTCCATCTAGTGTTCCAATCATATCTATCTTTTGTTGCCGGAATTAATCCATATGTATTTGAATCTCCAAAGCATAATATCTGTTTCATACTAATCACCCATTTCCTATATGTTTTATATGATTTATATATTATATTTTATTTATTCCACCTATTTTTGTCAAGTACGGTACTATTGAATTTTTTATAAAAATTTTCATATATATTGACTTTCGAATAATTATTGATTATGATATTCTTACTAAACAAGTAGGATATTTGAGAGGTAAAATAATGATTGATGAATTTGTTAAAAACTGTAATCTAAGTGATACGCAGTTAAAAACATTATTAGAGTCTACTGAATTTGATAGTAAGTTGAGAGAAAATGCAGATATTATCAGAAAACAACACTATGGCACTGATGTATATATCAGAGGATTAATAGAATTTACTAATTTTTGTAAAAATGATTGCTATTATTGTGGTATAAGAAAAGATAATAAAAATGCACATAGATACAGACTTTCCAAAGAAGATATAATGGAATGTTGTAAAGACGGCTACAGTTTAGGTTTCCGTACTTTTGTATTACAGGGTGGAGAAGACCCATATTTTACAGATGAAAAAATATGCGATATTGTCTATTCAATAAAAGAAAAATACAGTGACTGTGCTGTAACACTTTCCATAGGAGAAAAATCAAAAGAAAGCTACAAAGCATATTTTGATGCCGGTGCTGACCGTTATTTGTTAAGACACGAAACAGCTGACGAAACTCACTACAGCAAACTTCATCCCCATAGTATGAGTTTAAAAAACAGAAAACAGTGCCTATTCGATTTAAAGGAAATAGGCTATCAAGTTGGTTCCGGTTTTATGGTTGGTTCACCTTTCCAGACTACAGAAAATTTAATATCTGATTTAAGATTTTTGCAAGAGCTTGAACCTGATATGATAGGTATAGGACCTTATTTAACTCACGCTGAAACTCCATTTCATATTTACAGCAACGGAAGTTTTGAATTGACTTTAAAATTTATCTCTATTTTAAGGATTATGTTTCCTTATGCCCTTATTCCTGCAACAACAGCATTAGGCACAATAAATCCTTTAGGTCGTGAAATGGGATTAAAGGCTGGTGCAAATGTTGTAATGCCTAATCTTTCCCCTGTTAGTGTAAGAAAGTTCTACGAATTGTACGAAAATAAAATTTGTACTGGTGATGAGTCTGCTCAATGCAGAAGTTGTCTTGAAAAGAGAGTGTCAAATTCCGGATACAGTATTGTAACAGACATAGGAAATGTAAAAAAATAGTTATATATATTTGACAACCCAATATTTATATGATACCATTTTATAAAAGAAGTTAGTTTTGTCTAACTATATAAGGAGGAATATTATGTTAAATACAGGTATTAAAGGTTCTGCATCTGAAATTGTAACAAATGAAAAAACTGCTGTTGCTGTAGGTAGTGGTGGTTTATCAGTTTATGCTACACCAGCTATGATTGCTTTAATGGAAAAATCAGCTTACGAAAGTGTTCAATCTCTTTTAGAAGAAGGTAGTGGCACCGTAGGCACACTTATGAATATTCAACATATATCAGCTACACCAGTAGATATGAAGGTTACAGCCGAAAGCGAACTTATTGCTATTGACGGCAGAAAGTTGACTTTTAAAGTAACAGCCTTTGATGAAGTTGGTAAAATTGGCGAAGGTACTCACGAAAGATTTATTATAAACAACGAGAAATTCCAAGCTAAAACAAATTCTAAGAAATAAATTTAATGGCATAGGTTGTTCGCCTATGCCATTTTTATCATTTTTGTTTTTTATATTCCAAAATACCATTTTTCAATCTTGAAAGACCGTCCATAAGAGTTTCCTTTGGGCAAGCAATATTCATTCTCATAAAATTGATGCCATTACCTTTATAATTTACACCCTTTGAAATATACAATCCTGTTTTTTCTCTTATGAAATTGCAAAGTTCTGAAGAATTTTTAGTTATTTCACTGCAATCAAGCCACATCAAATAAGTTGCTTCAGATTTTAAAACCTTTAAATCAGGTATTTCCTTTTCAATAAATTCATATACTATTTTCTTATTTTCGCATAAATAAACTCTTAGCTCATCTAACCACTTTTCGCCTTTTGTATAAGCTGTAATGGTAGCATCTATAGCAAAAGAATTTACACTAGAATACCTATCAATATTTAAGCCTCTGGCAACATTATTTTTCAATTTTTCATTAGGAATTATAACTGTAGCTGAATGTAAGCCTGCAACATTAAAAGTCTTTGAAGTAGACACACATGTTACACTTACATTTTTGCATACATCAGATACACTTGCAAAAGGAATATAATTGCAATCAGGGTCTGTTAAATCACAATGTATTTCATCAGAAAGAACAACAACATTATACTTGTTACAAAGTTCCCCTATTTTTGAAAGTTCCTCTTTTGTCCAAATCCTGCCTGACGGATTTTGAGGGTTGCATAGTATCATCATTGTAGTAAGAGGATTGGATAGCTTTTTCTCTAAATCATCAAAATCAATGTAATATATTTTGCCATCATAAATTAATTCATTTTCAACAATATTTCTGCCCTGATTTTTAATACAATTAAAGAAAGCATTGTATACAGGTGTCTGAAGCAAAACATTATCCCCTAAGTTTGTTACTCTTTTTATTACACAATTAACTGCAGAAACGACACCTGAACAAAACTGCAACCACTCTTTTTCTATTTTAAAATTATGTCTTTTATCCCACCAGTATATCACAGCATCGTACCACTGTTCAGGTACAACAGAATAACCAAATATACCTCTGTCTACACACTTTTTCAATTCTTCCTTAATTTCCGGAGCTGTTTCAAAGTCCATATCAGCTACCCACATTGGAAGTTCATTTTCAGCTACGTCCCATTTTAAGGAATTTGTGTTTCTTCTGTCTATAATTTTATCAAAATCGTACATTATCTCACATCACCATTAAATAAGTTTTATATTTACAATCATAATTATAAAACTTAAAATAATATAAACCAATATTAATTTTTTCTCTAATTTAGAAATTTTTTCATTACTTTCCAAATCATTTGGTATTGCAAACATATCATACCATTCTTTTCGCAATTTAAAGGTCATCATTATACCAGGGATTATACTTAGTACAGCTATAACATATCTATTTACATTTGTACATTGTCCTTTTATTACAAGCATTAAAAAATAATATATAACTGTATAAATTGCAAAGCAAAGACATGAACTTAAACCAACTCCAAAAATACCACAAAATATTTTCAATAAATTTACTATATCAAATATTTTTTTCTTGTAAAAAACGTATTTGGAAACACTTTCAATGTTTTTTACCGGCAATTCCATTTTCTCTGTATTTTCTATATGCTCCAAAACTTTCATTTCATAATTAGCTAAATTATTTTTATTCTTTAAATATATTTCCCTTGCTTTATCAAATTTACCCTCAATAAAATATTTATATTCTTTTTTGAAATATCTTTCATTGTCTATGTTGTAATAATCATCAAAAAGTATTTCCTTATATTCACTGACTATATTTTCATTACCAAAGATATTTCCGTTGTAATATTTGTCAAAATCTCTAGCAAAAATATTTTCTATATCTTTTATTTTTTCTGAATAGGACAGTTCCAATATTCTTTCATAATATTTATCTATAACATCAAAAATATAGCTTATACATATTTCCAAATCCTTTTCATTTTCAATATAATCAAAGGACAGGCAATAGAATTTATCATCAATATAGTGTAATACATCGTAAGGATTATACTCTATAGGAGGATTTTGCTGTAGTATAAATCTACAAAACAATTTTCCATAATTTAGTTGATATTCTAAAACAAGTGTGAAACCAGAGCCATAGAACACTTTACCCTTTATTGTATCTATTTCATCTATGTATCCGTCAAAATTAAATCTACAGTAAAGATTATTATTGTAGGCATAATTCGTTATTAATTTTTGAAAATTTTTAATCACAAAATACACCTCACAAAATCAATCAATGCTTTAAAATTCTTCTTTTCAATTATTATACCAAAAAAATTATTTTCTTCAACCACTTATATATAAAAAGCTGATTCCTTTTACAGAAACCAGCTCTTTAAATAATTACATTAATTTAGACAATATTTCTTTTTTATATTCCAAAAATTCTTCTGTAAGATTATAGTTCTTACGTTGATTTTTGTCTTTTTCAATATTTATAGTTGAAACTATACTTCCGGGTCTGCCACCCATTACATAAATTCTATCAGACAACATTATTGCCTCATCTATATCGTGAGTAATAATAATTGAAGATAAATTAATGCTATTTACAATATCCAAATACCACTTATGTAACTCCCCTTTTGTTATAGCATCTAAGGCACTAAAAGGTTCATCCAACAAATTGATTTCATTTGAAAACAAATATGTTCTCAAAAATGCAGCCCTCTGACGCATACCACCTGAAAGCTGAGATGGATATTTATTCTGTGTTCCGTCTAATCCAAATTTAGGAAATAATTGACCTGCTTTTTCTCTGGCAATTTTCTTTTTTTCTCCTCTTATTATAAGTGGAAGTGCCACATTATCTAAAACAGTTTTATATTGCACAAGCAAATCCTTTTGCAACATATATCCAACTTCTCCTGAAACTCCGGTAATATCTCTGCCATTTAACTCCACAGTTCCATTATCCGGTTTTACCAAGCCTGATATTACTTGAAAAAGAGTAGTTTTACCAACACCACTTACACCAAGCAACGAAACTATTTCACCCTTGTTAAGCTCAAGATTTATATTGTCTATTATTTTTCTGCCATCATAACTTTTTGAAACATTTGAAACTTTAAGTAAAGCCATATTTACTCCTTACTTTAATAAATCATCTGTAAAGCCTGTATTTTCTGGTATTTTATAATCAATAGCCTTTGTGTCATAAAGCCAGTTATAAAAATCATTCCATCTCTTAGGGTCTATATAACCCCAGCTTTCACTATCTGCTGTATACTTGTCAGCAAGCCATTCCTGACTTTTTTCAACTATATCTTTATCCAATTCAGGAGCATTTTCACAAAGAATGTCTGCTGCTTCTTTTGGATTTTCTTCAGCAAATTCGTAACCCTTCTTTGCTGCCTGAACAAAAGCCTTAGCCTGTTCTGGATTATTTTTAATATAGTCGTTATTAGCAATAATTACAGGGCTATAAAAGTCAAGATTTTCGTCCTGTTCAGCAAAATTAATAAAGTTAGTATCAAGACCAGCCTGCTCTAAAGCAACACCGTCCCAAGCATAATAAACCCAAACTGTATCAACCTGATTAGTAGTTAATGCAGTCTTTACATCTTGAATAGTAGATGGAATCATATTAAGTTTGCTATAATCTCCACCGTCTTTAGTCATAATGTGCTTTATAATACTTTTTTCAATATCCATATCCCATGTAGCATATGTTTTTCCTTCAAGCTTTTTAGGTGAGTCAATGCCTTTTTCTTTTAATGAAATAAGTCCTGAAGTGTTGTGCTGTATTATAGCTGCAACTGCTGAAACATTCATTTCTTCTCCCGGCTTAAATGCTGGTGCAAGATATTCCTGAAAATCTATACCAAACTGTGCTTTACCTGAAGAAACCATAAGTGTTGCTCCGTCTTCCGGTGGCTGTTGAATTTCCACATCAAGTCCGGCATCTTCAAAATAACCTTTTTCTTTTGCTACATAAAGACCTGTATGGTTAGTATTTGGTGTCCAGTCTAAAACAACTGTTACCTTTTCTAAATTTTTATTTTCTGATGTAGCAGTCTGACCACAGCCTGTAAAACTTAAAGCCGTTACTACAGCTACAAAAACTGATATAAATTTTTTCATATATTTTTCTCCATTTTATTTTCTGATAATTCCCAAGGCATAGAAATTTTCTTTAAAAAGTCTACAATCTTCATTAATATAAGACTTATAACAGATATTAAAATTATAACTGCAAACATTTTGTCAAATGAGTAAGACTTTTTTACTCTTACCATATAAACACCAAGTCCATTATATCCTCCAAGCCATTCTGAAATAACTGCACCTACTACTGAATAAGCAGCAGATATTCTAAGTCCTGAGAAGAATTCACCTCTTGATGCCGGAAATTTAATATGTCTGTATATTTGTAATCTACTTGCCCCCATAGACTTCATAAGCTGTATTTCGTCTTTGTCTACTGAATGAAGTCCTGTATATGTCCCTACTGCTATTGGGAAAAATGTTGTTATTGTTATAAGTACAATTTTAGGTGTCAATTCATAACCAAACCAAAGCACTAAAAGAGGTGCAATGGCTATTGTTGGTATTGTTTGTGACACTATTATTATGGGATACAATATTTTGTTTAATATCTTGCACATATCCATAAGAATAGCCGTAATTAAACCTAATATTATACCACAAACCAGTCCCCAAAAAGCCTCTGTCAGGGTTGTACCTGTATGCCCCAAAAGTAGTAAAAAATCAGTTTTTAAAGCACTTACTACTTTTATTGGCGACGGCAACATATATTCAGGTATTATTCCTGAAACAGAAACAACCTGCCACAGTATTAAAAAGACAATAAACGTCCATAAAGATGTACTATTCTTGATGATGTTTTGTAATTTTCTTTTCAATAGTTAATACATCTCCTTCTGGCTTATAAACAACTTTAACATAAGCAGAAACAGACTTAGCCCCTGCATTTACAGCCACTTTCTGACATTCTTTTACTATGTCCATAAGCTGGTCATAATCGCCTTCAATAGTTGTTTCAAAAGGTCCTACAGAGCAATTAAGTCCTGTGCTCTTAATATAAGCTATAACCTCATCTACTATTCTTATTAACTCATTTTCATCTCTTGTATCTGGTAACACCTGAATTGCTACACTTGCATTCATTTATTATTCCTCCTAACCATAATTTAAGGCAAAAAAATAAAATCCCAGAAAACTTGGGATTTATAAAATACTTAATATAATATATCTCCCTATACCGGCATTATCCGAAAAGGTATAAGGGTCAGTTTAAAACTTTCTCAGATGCCAAAAACAACTCCCCTGATACATTATTATTCTAACATTATTTCAAAGTTTGTCAATTATTATTTTATTGCATAAACAAAGGCACTTGATAATATAAATCAAATGCCTTTGCTAGATAAATACGTTTGGGAATTTTTTGTTCTGTCTTTTAGCTTTTAAAATTATTTTTCGATTAATTCGTTTGGTAACTTTGGTTCGTGAGCATATCCTGGAAGACATCTACCAATAGCAACAGAACCAACAACTAAAGCAAATGTACAAACCTGTAAAACAGTTTTGTTTGTAACAATTGACTTAATTTTCATCATTAAATTCTTCATAATTGTTGTACCTCCTTCTAAAAATTTTATACGATACGGGCAAGATACTTATAACAACGTAGGTCTCCATAAGCATCAATATATTGACAAACCACATTGGCTTTGCAAATATAGCTAAAAGACAGTAAATAATGCTTACGATTACAGCTCGGCTTTTTAGCTGTTTTCTGACCTCTTTCTTTACCAAAGGATGATTTTCTGTATCTGCTGGTGCGTATCTGAAAATGATAAAGATATATGTAATCATTAGTACGCTACGGGCTATTGTACCAACATAGATATCTTTTATTAGTATAGGGCTTATTACATCTAAAAATACAGAAAGCAGTAAACACATTACTCCTGATTGACAGTGCAAACCAAAAGTAAAAAACCTTAAAATTGCAAATGATAAAATAGCCACTAAGGTGTACTTTAATCCACCTAAGGCTAATGCCAAACCAATAATAACGACTGTCTTTATTAAATTTTCTAAAAGTATCTCCATTCCGTAGGCTATTTTTACTTTTTCAATATGGTCGTAGTTATCATCTACTACCTTACTTGAAACAAAATCATCTACAAATTTAATTTTTATCCCATCCTTTCTTGCCCTAGAAAAAGTATATTGTAAAAGTTAATTTATGTCAATTTTTCCAAAAGCGTGATAACCGTATTAAAATAATGGTTTTTTTAATATTTTTCTATTTCACACTTCATTTCATCATCAGTTTTTTATAAAAACCACATTTAACTTGTTAATTTTACACAAAAACTTAATCTATCATTTGTTAATCAATAAATAAGGACAAAAAACCATATAATAGTACAATAAATTATACTTTTCTGCATTTTTCGACATTTTATGATATAGTAATACGAATTATAAATTCATTATTATCCAATGTTACAGAATAAATAGCATTATCATAGTTATGTATTATGTTTAGAAAATTATACAATCCTATTCCACTGCCACTTTCTTTAGTTGTATAACCTTTTTCAAAAAACTTTGATGTATCATCTATATTTCCTATATAATTATTTCTAATCTCTATTTTAAATATATCCCCTTGTTTTAAAGTACAGGTTACCTTACCACTTTCTGTAGCCTCTGCTGCCTGTATAGCATTATCAAACAGTATTCCTACAATCCTTATTAAATCTATAATGCCCATATTTATTTCTTTTACAATACCTAAAACACGAATATTACAGTCCACATTTTTATTTTTAGCCTCTATTTGTTTCATTGCTAACAAGGCTTTAAGTTCTTTAACTTCCACATATTGCAAACTGGCTATACTAAATTCATTATTATTTATTATTAAATCTGTAGGTAAAACAGTTTTCTTAAAATATTCCGCAAGTCCATCCATATCTTTTTCCGAAATATACAGCGACATACTTGTAAGTATATTTTTATAATCGTGTTTAAATGTTCTAAGACTATTATAAAGTTCCTCTATTTCCTTTGTATAGAGATTTAATTGCTTGTTCTTTTCTCTTTCTAATTTTATATCATATTCAGAAACTACATTTTTAATAAACATTATCATAAACATAGCAAGAAAAAGTGTATAGAGACATAACAAAAGCCCCAGACTTTGTATAAATTCATTATTAAATCCTAGCTTTTTACAAACATTACCACTTGAAAAAATTATTATAAAATTAATTAAAAGAATTACAATCAAAGGTTTGCTATTTATTTCTTTAAAGTCCAGCATCTTCATTTTCATCTTTTTATTTACTACCCAACTAACAAAAGCTGACAATAAAGATAAAATTAGTATGGCAATAAAAGCATAAATAATCATATTATAATCATTTCTATAAAGTAAAGTATTAATATCCTTTTTTGTAATTAATATTGCCAGATTAGATTCTATAACATCTGCTATCATTATTATAATCTGTACAAACAATGCTATAACTAAGCTATAATCAAATGACTTGCTTTTATCATAGAGAAGATAAACAGTACCTATAATCCCAGTATATACTATAATTCTGGGAACTTTATCTATAAGCAAATATGACAATAAAACTTGTACTACAATATAGACAATCATTTTTAATGTATCATATTTTTCTCTTGCCAATATCATTCCACTTATATAATTTGCAATACAGGTTATAGCAATCAAAATACCCATTGAACCCATATATTCTACATCATCTCCTTCATAAGTCTATTTGAATATGAAAATACCGTATTGTTTTTCATATAAATTAATTTATTCTTTTTATCAATATAATCTATATATTTCTTATTTACAATATAATTTCTTTTACATCTGCAAAAATCTTCATTTAAATTATTTATTATATCAGATATTGACCCATAAAATTCCATTTTAGAATTCTGTGTAGTCATAATAACTCTGTTGGAATCTGAAACCTTTTCAAAACTTATAATTTTTTCATAATCCTCTGATATATTACTTCTTCCAATTTTTAATGAAAATTTATTATACCCTTTACCGTCTTTATTACAACGCATATCTATTGTAATAAGACAATTTTCAATTTTCTTTTTAATATTCTCCTCATTTATTTCCTTTACTATATAATCCAATGGCTCTATATGATAGCCAAAAACATTGTATACAAATTCATAATGAGAAGTTATAAAAATTATAAAAGAATTAGGTTGTTTATTCCTCACTTCAATAGCTGTTTTAAACCCACTATTTTCATTTTCCATACATACATCCAAAAAATAAATATTGGATTCTTTAGACTCAACAATGTCAAAAAGAAATTCCTCACTAGAAGTATAATATTTTTCTATCTTCATATCATAGTCCTGTTTAAGAATTTCTTCCTGAATTATGTTTTTAATTTTAATTAATTGAATTTTATTATCATCACAAATATAAATTTTCTGCATAATTTTTCTCCATATATTATATTATGTATACTACATTAATTATACTTTAGAGAAAATACATATTCAATTGTCATATTCTGGCATATTGTGATATATTACGTCATATTTCGACAAAAAAAGAATGCTGACATAAAGCCAGCACCCTTCTTGAAGTAAATCGCATTTACAACACTATATTATTTTTTCATATCTCTGTTAATGTCAAAGATAGCTAATTCATCCTGATTAATCTTCTTTTCCATTACATCAACCATAGCCTTAAATGTATCAAGAGCAGTAATAAGTGTTAAATCACTTTCGATAGCTGTTCTTCTAATCTTAAAGCCATCACTCTTAACATCATTAGCTTTCTTTGGAATATCTACAATAAGGTCAATTACACCACTTCTGATAGTATCAATGATATTTGGAACACCTTCGCTAATCTTCTTAACAACCTTACAGTCAATACCATTTTCCTGTAAAACCTTAGCAGTACCCTTTGTAGCAATGAAGTTACAGCCTAAATCTGCACATCTCTTAGCAATAGGTACAAAAGTTTCGTGGTCCTGACTTCTAACAGTTGCAAGAATTGTGCTACCAGCCTTAGGAACAGTCATACCTGATGCAATAAAGCCCTTATAGAGAGCATTTTCAAGGTTATAACCTACACCTAAAACTTCACCTGTAGAACGCATTTCAGGTCCAAGACTTACTTCAACCTGTGGAAGCTTTTCTGTAGAGAATACAGGAACCTTAACAGCTACTACATCTGGAGTAGGTGCAATACCTGTGCTGTATCCCATATCTGCAAGCTTAGAACCAAGCATTACATTTGTAGCAATATCAATAACAGGAACACCTGTTACCTTTGTAATATAAGGTACAGTTCTTGAAGAACGAGGGTTTACTTCGATAATATTAAGTTCGCCTCTGAATTCAATGAACTGAATATTAATCATACCAATAATCTTAAGGGCATTAGAAATTCTCTTAGTTTCGTCAAGAATCTGAGCCTGAATTTCTTCGCTAATATGCTGAGGTGGGTAAATAGAAATACTATCACCAGAGTGAACACCGGCTCTTTCCAAATGTTCCATAATACCTGGAATATATACATCTGTACCATCACAAATAGCATCAACTTCGATTTCTCTACCACCAAGGTATCTATCAATAAGAACTGGGTTCTTCTTATCCTTTTCGAAGGCTTCTACAAGGTACTTAGTAAGCTGTGCTTCGTTATGAGTGATTTCCATACCCTGACCACCAAGAACGTAGCTAGGACGTACAAGAACTGGGAATGTAAGTTCATTAGCAACAGCAATACCTTCTTCAAGAGTCCATACACCCTTACCCTTTGGTCTTCTGATGTCAAGAGATTCAAGAATTTCATCAAACTTTTCTCTATCTTCAGCAGCATCAATCTGTTCTGGAAGTGTACCAAGGATTGGAATGTGCATTTCGTCAAAGAAATTAGCAAGCTTAATAGCTGTCTGACCACCGAACTGGAGAATAACACCGTCTGGCTTTTCAGTTTCAACTACATTTAATACATCTTCTTCTGTAAGTGGTTCGAAGTAAAGCTTATCAGCTGTATCGAAGTCTGTACTTACAGTTTCTGGGTTGTTGTTTACGATTATTGTTTCAATACCAGCCTTCTTGAGAGCCTTGATACAATGAACTGAACAATAGTCAAATTCAATACCCTGACCAATTCTGATAGGACCGGAACCAATAACCATAACCTTCTTCTTATCACTAACTCTAACTTCTGTTTCTGAATCGTAGCTAGAATAGTAATATGGAGTAACAGCCTCAAATTCGCCTGCACATGTATCAACCATCTTAAATACAGGCATAATATTCCATTTCTTTCTTAAAGCATAAATCTCTGGTGGCTTGCAACCTACAAAGTTACTGATTGCCTTATCAGAGAAGCCTTTTTCCTTGTAGTAAGAAAGAGATTCTTCTGTAAATTCTTCAACCTTAATATTCTTGAGTTCTTCTTCCATCTTAACAATCTTGTTAATCTTGTCTACGAAGAATAAGTCCATACCAGTAATCTGGCAAACCTTTTCTTCCTTGTAGCCACGTCTTAACATTTCTGCAAGGTCGAATAATCTTTCATCATCTGGAACAACAACACGTCTCTTAAGTTCTTCAAGAGTTCTAGCCTTAGAAGACTTTCTTTCAAGACCGTACTGACCAATTTCAAGAGAACGAATACCCTTTAAAAGAGCAGCTTCGAAACTCTTACCAATACTCATAATTTCACCAGTTGCCATCATCTTAGTACCAAGTGTTCTCTTAGCACCAAAGAACTTATCAAATGGCCAACGTGGGAACTTTAATACAACGTAGTCAAGAGTTGGTTCAAAACAAGCAAAAGTCTTGCCTGTTACTGCATTCTTGATTTCATCAAGGTTATAACCTAATGCAATCTTAGCTGCAACCTTAGCAATAGGATAACCAGTTGCCTTAGATGCAAGAGCAGATGAACGAGAAACTCTAGGGTTGATTTCGATTACAGCATAGTTGTAGCTGTTAGGGTCAAGTGCGAACTGTACATTACAACCACCCTTGATTTCAATAGAGTTGATAATGTTAATAGCAGCACTTCTAAGCATCTGATATTCTTTATCTGAAAGTGTCTGAGCTGGAGCAACAACGATACTATCACCTGTATGAACACCAACAGGGTCAACGTTTTCCATACTACAAACTGTAATACAGTTACCTGCACCATCTCTCATTACTTCGAATTCGATTTCTTTCCAACCAGCAATACTCTTTTCAATAAGTACCTGACCTACACGGCTGAGGTGAAGACCCTGAGTACAAATTTCTCTTAATTCTGGTTCGTCAGCAGCGATACCACCACCAGTACCACCTAATGTATACGCAGGACGTACAATAACTGGGTAACCAATCTTTTCTGCAAATTCTACAGCTGATTCAACATCTGTTACAATGTCACTTTCAACGATAGGCTGATTAGTTCTTTCCATTAACTGCTTAAAGCTATCTCTATCTTCACCTTCCTTAATAGAAGCAATAGAAGTACCAATAACTCTAACATTGTACTTATCGAGAATACCTGCATCATAAAGTTCACAGCTTAAGTTAAGACCTGTCTGACCACCCATACCGGCGATGATACTATCAGGACGTTCCTTAGCAATAACCTTTTCTACAAAATCAATAGTAAGAGGTTCAATGTAAGTGTAATGAGCCATACCAATATCTGTCATAATAGTGGCAGGGTTAGAGTTTACAAGAACAACCTCAATACCTTCTTCTTTTAATGACTGGCAAGCCTGTGTGCCAGAATAGTCAAATTCAGCAGCCTGTCCGATTACGATAGGACCTGAACCGATTACAAGTACCTTTTTAATTGAATTATCCTTAGCCACGAGTCTTAACCTCCTCTACTGTCTTAATAAATCTATCGAATAAAAACTCTGTATCAAGTGGTCCTGGGCTTGCTTCTGGGTGGAACTGTACTGAATAGATTGGCTTAGTCTTATGTCTAATACCTTCAATACTACCATCATTTACGTTTACAAAAGTAGGCTCAACATCATCTGATAAGTCACATACAACGAAGTTGTGGTTCTGGCTTGTGATATATACTCTGCCAGTCTTTACATCCTTTACTGGATGGTTTCCACCATGGTGACCAAACTTTAATCTCTTAGTGTTACAACCAAGTGCAAGACTTATAAGCTGATGACCAAGACAAATACCAAGTACAGGAATACCTGATTCAATAAGTTTCTTAACTGTTTCTACAACTTCTGGAATATCCTGTGGGTCGCCAGGGCCGTTACCTAAGAAAATAGCATCTGGATTTACAGAAAGAATTTCATCAGCAGATGTGAATGCAGGGAATACACTAAGCTTGCAACCTCTCTTTGATAAATCTCTTAAGATATTCTGCTTAATACCACAGTCAAGTACAGCAAAATGTGTACCAATACCATTAATTGTGTAAGGTTCGTCAATAGTAACTTCCTTTACAGCATAAGCATTTGTATAAGTATCAAACTTCTGCTTAATCTGGCTAGGAGTTAAATCATCAACTCTTGTAGTAATGATACCCTTCATAGTACCATTTTCTCTTAATACTCTAGTTAAAGCTCTTGTATCAATACCTTCGATACCCATAATCTTGTTCTGCTGAAGGAAATCATCAAGATTCATTTCGCATCTCCAGTTGTTAGGTACATCACATTTTTCTCTAACTACGAAACCTTTTAAGAAAGGCTTTCTGCTTTCCATATCTTCAAGGTTGATACCGTAATTACCAATGAGCGGATAAGTCATTGTTACAATCTGTCCGGCAAAAGAAGGGTCAGTAAGTGTTTCCTGATAACCAGTCATACCAGTTGTGAAAACTACTTCGCCAACGGTTTCTTTAATGTAACCGAATGCGTTGCCGTAGAACTTAATACCGTTTTCAAGTATGAGTTCAGCCTTTATGGTCTTTTCCATAATTATATACATCTCCTTAAATCATTTTTCATATCTATACAAGCCTGTCTAGCAGCCTTTGCAAATTCTGTTTCATCAGTAAAGCAACCCTTATACTGGTCTTTAGTATGAGCAGCAATAATACCTCTTGATGAGTTTACGATTGCACCAATACCATCTTTAAAGCATACAGCAAGGTCTTCTGCCTTACCACCCTGTGCACCATAACCTGGTACAAGGAAGAAAGTATGAGGCATAGCTTCTCTAAGAACCTTTGCCTGATCTGGGTGAGTTGCACCAACAACTGCACCGATTGAGCTATAACCATATTTACCTCTTAAGTCTTCGCCCCACTTTTCAATGAGTTCGCCAACTTTTTCATAAATAGGCTTGCCGTCTACCATAAGGTCCTGAATTTCGCCACTATTTGGATTAGAAGTCTTTGCAAGAATGAAAAGACCCTTTTCAAAATCCTTACAATCCTGAATGTATGGTGTAATAGAGTCTGAGCCAAGATATGGATTAAGTGTAATCATATCCTGAGCAAAACTTGGGTATTCATTTGGTCCAATCTTTACTCTACCAATATGACCATCAGCATAAGCCTCTGCAGTTGAAGCAATATCACTTCTTTTAATATCGCCAATTACAATAAGACCCTTAGCCTTAGCATATTCGCAAGTCTTTGCATAAGCCTTCATACCCTCAATACCGTATCTTTCGTACATTGCAATCTGTGGCTTAACAGCTGGTACAATATCACAAATTTCATCAATGATGTATTTGTTAAATTTGTACATTGACTTTGCAACAGCCTTTGGAGTATATCCATATTTATTGTAATACTTTTCTGTAATAAAATTAGGAATAAAGTTAAGTCTTGGGTCAAGACCAACTACTGTAGGATTTTCTAATTCCTTAATTCTATCAATAAGTCTATCTATAATCATTATTTTGCCTCCTCTACTAAATTTCCGTCTTCAACAACTACGTTGCCTCCAACGATTGTATAAAGAACCTTTCCTTTGACTTTTCTGCCACCGAAAGGTGTATTCTTTCCTTTGCTTACCATTTTAGATACATCTATTGTATATTCTTCATCAGCCTTTGCAATAGTAATATCTGCACAAGCACCAGGAGTAAGCTGACCCTTCTTGATACCAAGTATCTTTGCTGGGTTTGCACTCATTTTTTCAACAAGCTGTGATGGTGTAAGATAACCCTGCTCTACAAGCTCAGTTACAGCAAGAGGGAAAGCTGTCTCAAGACCAATGATACCATTTGCTGCCTTTGCAAATTCGCAGTTCTTATCATCAATATGATGTGGAGCATGGTCTGTAGCTATAACAGAAATAACATCATCTCTTAAAGCCTCTTTAATAGCCTTTAAGTCTTCTCTGCTTCTAAGAGGAGGATTCATTTTGAAATTGCTGTCATATGCCGGCACATCTTCATCACATAATGTAAAGTGATGAGGAGTTGCCTCTGCTGTTACATCAATACCTCTAGCCTGTGATTCTCTAATTAAATCAACACTACCCTTTGTAGAAATATGGCATAAGTGAAGTTTAGCACCTGTAGCACCTGCTAAAATCATATCTCTTGAAACAATAACTTCTTCAGAGTCATTGCTTATACCCTTTAAACCAAGTAATGCAGCTGCATCGCCAGCATTCATTGAACCTTTACCGGCAAGCTTTGCATCTTCACAGTGGTCAAATACCGGAAGATTAAACATCTTTGAATACTTAAGAGCTGTCTTCATAAGAGATGCGTTTTCTACAGAACGACCGTCTTCTGAAATTGCACAAGCACCAGCCTGAGCCATTCTACCAATGTCAGCAAGTTCTTCACCCTTCTGACCCTTAGTAATAGCACCGATAGGCAATACATTGATTACGCCTTCTTTTTCTGCCTTGTACTTAATGTAAGTTACCATAATTTCATTATCAGTAACTGGTGTAGTGTTAGGCATAGCACAAACTGATGTAAAACCACCCATAGCACCTGCTCTAGTACCTGTTGCAATAGTTTCCTTTTTTTCCTGACCAGGTTCTCTTAAGTGAACGTGAAGGTCAATAAAACCAGGCATTACCCAACAACCTTCTGCATCTATAACCTTGTCTGCATCTGCTGAAAGTTTATCACTTACTTCTGCAATAACGCCATCAACAACAAGAACATTTGCAACACTATCAATATTATTTACAGGGTCAATTACTCGACCGTTTTTAATAAATAAGCTACTCAATGTATGTCCCCCTATCTGCTATTAGCCTCTGTTAAAAGCTTTAAAACTGCCATTCTTACAGCAACACCATTCTTAACCTGTACAGTAATAACAGAATTCTTACCGTCAATTACTTCTGTACTAAGTTCAACACCTCTGTTTACAGGACCTGGGTGCATTACAAGAACATCGTCCTTGGCATATTTCAAAATTTCTGAATTTACACCAAATAAACTTGAATATTCTCTTAAACTTGGGAATGGCATATTCTTCTGACGTTCAAACTGTATTCTTAATCCCATTACAACATCTGCATCTTTGATTGCCTTTGGAATATCTGTTTCAACTTCAACACCTAAAGACTTCATAGAATTGCTTACTAATGTTGATGGACCTGCAAGTGTAACCTTAGCACCTAATTTTGTAAGACCGAAGGCATTACTTCTTGCTACTCTTGAATGAGAAATATCACCAAGAATTACAACCTTTAAGCCTTCAAAACTGCCCTTCTTTTCCATAATAGTGAAAAGGTCAAGAAGTGCCTGTGTAGGGTGTTCATTTGAACCATCACCTGCATTTACAACACTAGCCTTTACATTTTTAGCTAAAAGATGAGCTGCACCAGTCATCTGATGTCTTATTATCATTATATTTATGCCCATTTGGTCAAGAGTTACACCTGTATCCACAAGACTTTCACCCTTTGAAACACTACTTGTTGCAACGCCAAGGTCTTTTACAATAGCTCCCTGGTAATCACCTGCAAGCATAAATGACATTTTAGTTCTTGTACTATTTTCATAGAAAAGAGTAACTATACTACTTTTACTAAGACTATCATCTCTTAAAGATGGATTATCTATTTTTGCTTTCATTTCCTTTGCTGTATTGAGAATAGTCATAATTTCATCAGCACTTAAATCTCTCAAGCCAAGGAGGTCCTTCCTGTTATACAAAGCTATCACTCCTTTATAGTAAATTTAGACAATAAAAAAGACAATAAAAAGAATTTCTAAAAACACTCTTTCCACTGTCTTTGCAAACCACAAAAAAAGCAAACAAAAGGGGATAAAAATATTTTGAATACTGCCATAGCTGTCAAAGTATTTTTACACATAGTACATCCTCCTTTTCTTGCTCAAATATATCTAATGAATAATACCATTTTTATAGTATTTTGTCAACAGAAAATTCAAATTATTTTTTAATAATTTTACAAATTTCTACAATATATTTTTCGTCGACTTTTTTCGTCTTAATTTATATTCATTCTATCAAAAAAGCCATTAAAAGTAAATAGGTTATTTTAATATTATTCCAAGTTTTATGAATATTTATTTTCATAAATAAAATTAAATTTTTCCTTTTTTTAATATTGCCCAAAAAAACAGTAAAATTATTGGTAATTTATATTATTACAAATTTTTCCACCTTATGATATAATACCTTTGTACGATTGTTTATTATTTTGAGAGGAGGATTATCGGTGTTTAATGTAGGTGACAGGGTTGTTTACCCTATGTATGGTGCAGGTGTTATTGAAGGTATTGAAACTAGAGATGTTGACGGTCAGGAACTTTCCTACTATGTTCTTCATATTCCAATAGGTGACCTTAAAATTTTAATTTCTAAAAGCAAAGCCGATGTTCTCGGTCTTAGAGCTTTAAATTCAGCTGAAGAAGTAATAGATATTGTAAATAATGCTGAACCTATTGATATGTCTAATAACTGGAATTTGAGATATAAAGAAAATATGGCAAAATTAAAAACCGGCGATTTATTTAAAATTACACAAGTTTTTAAAACCCTCTTTCTTAGAGAGAGAGTTAAAAGTCTTTCCAGTATAGAAAAGAAACTTCTCGGCACAGCTAAGCAGATTATTTTAAGTGAAATTATACTTTCACAGGATACTGATAAATCTCATGCCGAGGAATTGCTTATGCACGGAATTGCAATACCTATTAAATAATACTTTACTTAATAAGAAATTTGTAGTATAATGTTGTTTACGCTTGTTATTTAGTATGCTTATTCTAGGATGAAATGATACTTCGTTTCATCCTGTTTTTATGAATGGGAGTAATATTTTATGCGAAAAATTCTTTTAGTTATAGATATGCAAAATGACTTTATTGACGGAGCTTTAGGCACTAAAGAAGCTATAGCTATTGTTCCAAAAGTCATTGATGAAATAAAAAAATATGACAGCTCAGATATTTTCTTAACTGCTGATACGCATTTTGAAAATTACTTAGAAACTCAAGAAGGTAAAAATCTTCCTGTGCCCCACTGTATTAAAAATACAAACGGCTGGGAGATAAATTCTGATGTTTTAAAAGTAGCCGGCAGTTGTGGTATTTTTGAAAAGAGTGGTTTTGGTTGCCCAAAGCTTGTTGAAGAATTATGTAAAATAAAAGAACCTTTTCAAATTGAAATAATAGGCTTATGTACTGACATATGTGTAATATCAAATGCTTTCTTAATTAAATCCCTTTTACCGGAAGTTAAAATTTCTATAAAGGCTGATTGTTGTGCAGGTGTTACTCCAGAGAGCCACAAAAACGCCCTTTTAGCTATGTCAGTTTGTCAGATAGAGATTATTGGAGAATAAATTATGATCAATCCTAAACATCCTTTTTATTCTGCCAATGACTATTACAGAGAAAAATTTGGTTCAAAAATCATTAAAATCGCCATTGACGGTGGTTTTACTTGCCCTAATCGTGACGGAAAGCTTTCCACAAAAGGCTGTATATTTTGTAGTGCCAAAGGTTCTGGAGATTTTGCAGGCAACAGAGTACTTTCAGTTACAGAACAGTTTGAACAGATGAAAGAAACAATGGCTAAAAAATGGGGATATGGAAAGTATCTTATCTATTTTCAAGCCTTTACTAACACTTACGGAAGTATTGATAAATTGCGTCAACTTTATTTTGAGGCTGCCAATTTACCAAATGTAGTAGGTATTTCTATTGCCACAAGACCTGATTGTCTTGATTCGGAAGTTCTTTCATTATTAAATGAATTACAAAAAATAACATACGTTACTGTAGAATTAGGTTTACAGACTTCCAATGAAAATACTGTAAAACTAATTAACAGATGTTACGAAAACAGCATATATGAAAATGCTGTGAAAAATTTAAAATCTTTAGGCATAGATACTATTACACATATAATAATAGGTTTACCTAATGAAACTTTTGAAGATTATCAAAACACTTTACAATTCGCCATAGATTGTGGTACTGATGGAATTAAACTTCAGTTACTTCACATCATTAAAAATACTGAATTGTATAATTTATATTGCAAACAGCCTTTTAAGATTTTATCTCTTGATGAATATGTGGATATTGTAATAAAATTAATCGAAAAAGCTCCTCAAAACATTGTTATACATAGAATTACAGGTGACGGACCAAAAGAGGATTTGTTTGAACCTCGCTGGAGTCTTGATAAAAGAAAGGTTTTAAATTCCATATCTAGGGGCTTTATTACTAGATGTTCTTGTCAAGGTAAAATGTAACCAAAATTTATGTAATTATTTCTATATTTATGGAATAAAAAGAGGATTTACAATATTAAAAAAATGATTTATAATATAATATAGTTTTTTATAGGAGTTGGTATTGATGACAAAAACTGCTATAATGGCAGAAAACAAGCTTATCCTACTCTACTTAATTTACCAGTTAGATATGCCTATTTCATGGGCAGACCTTTTGGATTTTGCAGTCCCTAATTATATGGATTATATGGACTTTCAAATATATTTACAGGAAATGGTTGAAAACGGTATTGTCGAAAAATTAAATGAAGACAACGGCTATTTTTACTCTATTACTGAAGATGGTACTCAATGTATACGTTATTTTAGCAAACGTATTCCTGAGTCAAAGTTAGGTAGTATATTGGCTTATGTGCGTAAGAACAAAAGTAGAATAAAAAAAGAATATTCAGTTTACGCAAATTATTTTTACTATGCAGAAAATGAATATATTGTTAAATGTGGTATCATAGAAGACGATGCCCCATTGATTGAACTTAATCTTACAGTTGCCTCAAAGGACCAAGCTAAGCTAATAAGAAAAAACTGGAAATCTAATGTTTCAAACATTTATAATACGATTTTACAAAGTCTTATAACAAACAATTCTCCCACATCAAATGATGACGAGGACGAAGATATACAGGAAAAGATTGAAAATTGTATGCAAAACAATGATATTCTTGAAGAAGATACCAACTTAATTCCTATGGTTGCGAAAAAGAAATAGAATGGTGTTAAAATTTATTTTTCACCATTCTTTTTTATTACTAAATAACAAAAACCACCTCACCAACTATAAAAATAGTTAATGAAGTGGCAAATATTATAATTTATATTTCAACACATCAAGATTATTTACATATTCTAATGCTGTGTTTTTATCATCTTTTAACTGAGCTACTAACTCGTCCATATTTTTGAATTTTCTTTCGTTCCTCAATCTCTTGTAAAAACAAACAATAATTTCTTTATCATAAATATCTTCATTAAAGTCAAAAATATTAGTTTCAATTCTTCTATTATTTTTGCCAAAAGTAGGATTTGTTCCTACATTAGAAAATCCATAATATGTCTTTCCCTCATAAATCACAGATGTAAGATAAACTCCATCTGGAGGTAGGAGCTTCTTTTCAGGTGGTTCAAGATTTGCTGTAGGAAAATTCATTAATCTTCCTCTCTGGTCACCATGAACAACCTTACCTATTACAAAATATGGCTTATTAAGTAACTTCGCTACAGTTTCCATATCCCCATAATTTATAAGTCCCCTAATTCTTGTACTGGAAACTCTGACACCATTGGTTTTTACAGAACTAATGCCTATAACATTTATTCCTCTTTCTTCTCCCAATTTTTTCAAAATTTCCAAATTGCCTACTCTATCTCTACCAAAGCAATAATTTTCCCCAACTACAAGAACCTTGCAATTTGTTTTTTTTACAAGCAAATCCATAAATGCCTCTGGTGCAAGCTGTGCAAACTCTCTATTGAAAGGATAAAGCACTAGGTCATCTACACCCATTTTTTCAATTATAAATTTCTTTTCATCTAAAGAGAGCATAGTAAGAAATTCGCCTTTTTTGCCAAAAAACTCTACGGGATGAGGATAAAATGAAAAAATTACACTTTCTAAATTTTCTCTTTTGGAATATTCTTTGACAGTTTTAATTAACTCCTGATGTCCCAAATGAACACCGTCAAAGTTACCTAATGATACAGCCGAAGCTCTCTCTATTTGAAAATCATCAGTTTCATAAACCTTCATTTTTATCACCTTATTTTAACATAGTTTTAGGTTTAATAAATTCCTCTTCTACTGTATAAATTCCGACAATGTTGTTGTCCCAATCTTTGAGAACAACTTGTCCTCCTTTATCCATTTCCTTGGTACTTAAATAATTCTTAGATATTGGATTTCCGTTTACAACGTACTTTTCTGCCTCTTTAGTAACAGTAACCGTTTTAAAATCCTTTAAAATCACATCCATAGAAATAAGAACATCATTTATATTGCCCTCTCCTACTAATTTTTTAAAGTCATCAATTTTTATACTGTTTTCAAGATAAAAGTTACCACTACGGCTACGTGTCAGCTTTGACATACAGCCACCACAGCCAAGTTTTTCACCTATATCTTTACAAAGAGTTCTGATATATGTACCTTTCGAACAAAGGACTTTAAAGGCAAATTTATTATCTCCCAAGCTTTTAATATCTGAAATGTTAAAGATATGTATAAGTCTGGTTTTTCTTTCTACTTCTTTGCCCTCTCTTGCCAATTCATACAATTTTCTTCCGTTTACTTTTATTGCTGAGTACATAGGAGGCTTTTGGTGGTATTCGCCTATAAAATTCACAGTAGCATTTTTAAAATCATCTTCTGTAACATTTACAGGCTTTTCCTCCAATACATCACCAAAAATATCTTCTGTTGTAGTAGAGATGCCAAGAGTTATTTCAGCAATATATTCTTTAATATCTGCTGCAATATAGTCAGCCAACTTAGTTGCCTTACCTACGCAAACTGGCAGAACCCCTTCTGCCTCTGGGTCAAGAGTACCTGTGTGACCAGTCTTAACTTTGCTAAGGGTATTTCTGACTATATTTACTACATCGTGAGAAGTAAAACCCTTTTCCTTATAAATATTTATAACACCTGAAAAATTATAATTACTTTTCATCTAATTCTCTCTTAACTCTTTCTACTGCTTTTTCCAACACATCTTTTAAATTTCCCTCTACAGAAGCACCGGCAGCCAATATATGACCACCACCACCATATTCTGATGCAATTTTATTTACATCAACTGATTTTGAACGGAAACTTAATTTAACAATACCATTATCTCTTTCACTTGCGAATACACTGACTTGTGAACCTTTAATAGAAAGCATATATCCAACTATACCACCGATTTGGTCAAGTGATGCACCACTATCCTCTAAATCTTTTGCTGTAATATAAGTATATGCAATTCCATCGCTATAATTCATATTATCAACAGCTCTGGCCTCTATTTTCATTCTCTCTATTGTCTTTTCCTTTAATATCTTTTGATGAATAAAAGGAGTATCAATACCTACACCTACAAGCTCCCCTGCTACCTGGTGAGTTCTTTTTGATGTACAATTATGCATAAAGCAACCTGTATCTGTAAGTATTCCTGTATAGAGAGCAGTTGCAATATTTAAATCAATATCTACAAACTGACTTACAAGCTCGTAAACAACTTCACAAGCTGATGACGCCTGACTATTTACTATATTTTTATCTCCAAAGAGATTATTACTTATGTGATGGTCAATGTTGTAAGTAAGAGTTGCTCTGTCAAAAACTGAACCAGCCTCTCCAAGTCTTTCCTTATCTCCACAGTCAACAGCAAACATAATTTCTGGATTTAGTTCGGAATAATCCCCATTATATAAAAATCTGTTGCCATTAAGAATATTAAATTCTTCTCCAAAATGTTCAAGAAGAATAACCGGAGTCTTGCCTAGCTTTTCAAGAGCAAAAGCAAGACCCATAACTGAACCTACAGCATCTCCATCTGGATTAACATGAGCAGAAATATATATTGTCTGTATATTTTTTATATCCTGTTCAATGGTATTTTCATACATACAAATCCCCTACTTATCGTTAATTTCTCTAATAATCTTATTAATCTTAAAGCTATATTCCAATGAATCATCAAGTATAAACTTAATTTCAGGAGTAACTCTAAGATTAATTCTCTTAGCAATAAGACTTCTGACAAAACCAGAAGCTCTATTGAGAACCTGCATTACTTCTTCTTTCTTTTCATCATCGCCTAAAATACTAACAAAAATCTTGCAATATTTTAAGTCGTTAGTTGTATCAACCTTTAAAACACTTGTAATAACACCTACTCTAGGGTCTTTTAACTCGCCTCTTAAAATAGTTGATACTTCTTTCTTGATTTCGTCATTAATACGAATCATTCTTGTATTTGTTTTCATTATCGCTTAACTTCCTCCATAACGAAAGCTTCAACAATGTCGCCTTCCTTAACGTCGTTAAACTTATTAAATGTAAGACCACATTCGAAACTTGTGTTAACTTCCTTAACATCGTCCTTGAAACGCTTTAAGCCGGCAAGTTCGCCTTCGTAAATTACGATACCATCTCTGATAATTCTAACCTGAGCATTTCTGTTCATCTTACCATCAGTAACGTAACCACCACCGATTGTACCGATACCAGATGCCTTAAATGTACTTCTGATTTCAGCATGACCGATAATCTTTTCTTCGTATACTGGGTCAAGGAGGCCCTTCATAGCTGCTGTAATATCTTCAATAGCATTGTAAATTACTCTGTAAAGTCTTACATCAACCTTCTGTTCTTCAGCAACATTCTTAGCAGATGGTTCTGGACGAACATTGAAACCGATTACAATGGCATTAGATGCACTTGCAAGCATTACGTCAGATTCTGTAATAGCACCTACACCACCATGGATTGTTCTAACCTTAACTTCGTCATTAGAAAGCTTTTCAAGACTCTGGCGAACAGCTTCAACAGAACCCTGTACGTCAGCCTTAATTACAATGTTAAGTTCCTTAATATTACCACTCTGAATCTGGCTAAATAAGTCATCAAGGCTAACCTTCTGAGGTGTTTCCTTGAGCATATCTACTCTATCCTTAGCTACAACAGATTCTGCAACCTGTCTTGCCTTTCTTTCGTTTTCAGCAACGTAGAACATATCACCGGCCATAGGAACTTCATTAAGACCAAGAATTTCCACAGGCATAGATGGACCAGCCTTCTTAACTTTCTGACCTCTATCATTCATCATTGCTCTAATCTTACCATAGCAAGTACCGGCAACAATAGGGTCACCAACGTGAAGTGTACCACTCTGTACAAGTACAGTAGCAACAGCACCTCTACCCTTATCAAGCTGAGCTTCGATAATATTACCTCTTGCTCTCTTGTTAGGATTTGCCTTTAATTCCTTCATTTCAGCAACAAGGATAATCATTTCAAGAAGGTTATCAATACCTTCCTTAGTCTGAGCTGAAACTGGAACACAAATTGTTTCGCCACCCCAATCTTCAGAAACAAGACCGTATTCAACTAATTCCTGCTTTACTCTGTCTGGGTTTGCACCTGGCTTATCAATCTTGTTGATAGCAACAATAATTTCTACACCGGCAGCCTTTGCATGGTTAATGGCTTCAATAGTCTGAGGCATTACACCGTCATCGGCAGCAACTACTAATATAGCAATATCTGTAACCTGAGCACCTCTCATTCTCATAGCTGTGAAAGCTTCATGACCTGGTGTGTCAAGGAATGTAATAGGCTTTTTATCAATAGAAACTGTGTAAGCACCAATGTGCTGAGTAATACCACCGGCTTCTCTTGCTGTAACGTGAGAATGACGAATAGCATCAAGAAGTGAAGTTTTACCGTGGTCAACGTGACCCATTACTACTACTACTGGTGGTCTTTCTACTAAGCTCTTTTCATCGTCTTCTTCTTCCTTGAAGGCTTCTTCGAAAATATCAATTTCCTTTGCGTGTTCAACAATAATGTTGAATTCTTCCATACAAAGTTCTTCTACTGTATCAAAATCAATTTCCTGATTGATATTTGCCATAATGCCCTTTTTCATAAGAGCCATAACAATAGCAGATGGAGCTTTCTTAATCTTTTCAGCTAAATCCTTAATGCTGATGCTTTCTGGAATAGCAATTTCAAAAATTTCCTGTACTTCTGGCTGCTTTGGAGCAACAGGTGCCTGCTTCTGACCACCCTTGTTCTTCTTATTCTTCTTGCCATTAAAGTTATTATTGTTATTATTGAAATTGTTATTCTTCTTAAAATTGTTATTGTTGTTTCTATTATTGTTATTATTCTTGTTAAAATTGCCGTTATTTCTGTTATTGTTGTTATTATTGTTTCTATTATTATTGTTGTTATTCTGACCGGCGTTTTTATTTCCGTTGTTTTTATTATTATTGTTGTTGCTGTTGTTATTTTTGTTGTTGTTATTACCGTTATTATTATTGTTTACAACAGGCTTTTCTTCATTTTTAACTTCTGGTTTTTTTTCAGCCTTAGCTTCTGATTTATTGTAAAGTGCTTTTACCTTTTCAACTGATTCCTCATCTAATGAGCTAACAGCCTTTTTATCCTTAATACCAATGCTATCAAGTTTTTCTATAAGTTCTTTTGTACTTACTTCTAACGTCTTTGCTAATTCATGAACTCTCAATTTAGACAATAGAATACACCTCCATTTAGACTAGGGGCAACCCCTCACTACAACTTACTGTTCAAGCATAGAATGAATTTTGTTTGCAAAATTTTCATCAATTATGGCAAAGGTACTACGATTGTCTTTACCAATAATACTGCTCAATATATCTTTAGTGCTTGTTATTAAAATCGGCACATCATAATGTTTACATTTATTTGTAAATTTCTTTTTTGTATTGTCAGAAGCATCTTCCGGAATAATAACTAGCTTAGCTTCCTTTTTCTGAATTGCTTTCTCTACGGTATCTTCACCTGTTTTCATCTTGCCAGCCCTCTGACAAAGTGATAGTAGAGAAAGTGTCTGTCTATTCATTTATATTCTCCAACTGCATTTTTAACTCTTCATAAACGCTCTGGGGAACAGAGGTTTTGAATGACCTATCAAGTCCCTTAGATTTACACGCCTTGTTAAGACATTCTGCATTTGGGCATACATATGCACCTCTGCCCGGCTTTTTACCTGTAGGGTCAAGAGAAATTTCGCCAGCATCATTTCTGACAACACGAATAAGTTCTTTCTTATTTTTCATTTCCTGACAACCTATACATTTTCTCAAAGGAATCTTTTTAGTAGCCATTTTTACACCTCCCCAAATTATTCTTCAGTTGTTTCTTCTTCGATTGTTTCTTCAACTTCACTATTATTGCCAATTTTGTCAAAATCTATAAAGTCTGTAGAACGAGCCTGAGATTCACTCTTAATATCAATCTTCCAACCAGTAAGTCTTGCAGCAAGTCTTACGTTCTGACCTTCCTTACCGATAGCAAGTGAAAGCTGATTATCCGGTACAACAACCTTAGCAGACTTTTCGTCTTCATTTTCATCAATTTCAACAGCAACAACATTAGCTGGTCTTAAAGCTGCAGCAATAAATTCTGCTGGGTCTTCGCTCCAAGGGATAATGTCAATCTTTTCGCCCTTAAGTTCGTTTACGATTACATCAACTCTTGAACCGTTCTGACCTACGCAAGCACCTACTGCATCAACATTTTCGCTGTTTGAATAAACTGCCATTTTAGTTCTTGAACCAGCTTCTCTTGAAATACCCTTGATTTCAACTGTGCCGTCAAAAATTTCAGGACATTCAAGTTCAAAAAGTCTTTTTACAAGTTCATAGTGTGTTCTTGAAACAGTAACCTGAGGTCCTTTTGTTGCAAGTGAAACTTTAAGGATATAAACCTTTAATCTATCGTTAAACTTGTAAGTTTCGCCTGGAAGCTGTTCTGTCATAGGAAGAATAGCATCAGTCTTGCCAAGGTTTACAATGATATTGCCCTTGCCGTCTGTTCTCTGAACAATAGCTGTTTCAACTTCCTTTTCCTTTGCAGAAAATTCGTTGTACATTTTTTCTCTTTCAGCTTCTCTAAACTTCTGAACAACAACCTGCTTTGCTGTCTGAGCAGAAATTCTACCAAAATTCTTAGGAGTAATTTCAAAATCAACAAAATCGCCTAATTCATACATAGGGTTGATTTCCTGTGCATCTTCAAGAGAAACCTCTAAGAAAGCATCGTATACGTCTTCAACAACTTCCTTCTGAGCGAAAACCTTGATTTCGCCAGTTTCTCTATTCATATCAACCTTGATATTCTGAGAAGTACCATAGTTCTTCTTGCAAGCTGTAACAAGAGATGTTTCAATAGCTTCAAAAATTGTTTCCTTTGGTATACCTTTTTCTTTTTCAATTATTTCCAAAGAGTCTAAAAGTTCTTTGCAATCCATTTAAAATATCCTCCTTAAATTATAATATAACTGCTAATCTTGTAGTAGCAATGTCCTTACGGTTAAATGCTAATGTACGGTTGTCTTCAGTTATAATAGTAACATTGTCATTTTCATCAAGACCCTGTAAAGTACCTTGGAATTCCTTTACACCATCTACAGCCTTGAAAAGCTTTACATCAACAATTCTGCCCTTATACTTAATATATTCGTGGTCACGCTTTAATACTCTATCAAGTCCCGGAGAACTTACTTCAAGTATATAAGCCTGTTCTGTCATATCATCATCAAGCTGAGCATCAAGCTCACGGCTAACGTCTACACATTCGTCAATGCCGACGCCACCTTCTTTGTCAATATATAATCTCAAGTACCAAGAAGCACCTTCCTTTACATATTCAACATCAACAAATTCAAGTCCCTTTTTCTCAAGAATAGGTACAGCTAATTTTTCAACAAGTTTAACTATTTCCTTTGCCTGCATTTAACCATCCTTTCAATGTAACTTTTTATTTTACATACAAAACGAGAGTGGGCGTAACCCACTCTCACACAAGACATCATTCAACTGGAGTAATTATAACATAATATACCATACAATGCAAGCAAAATTTATCTTCTTCCTATATTATATAGTAGAAAAACATTTTTTCATAACATATTTTTTAATTTATATAACATCTTGCCAGCAATCAAAGTATAAAAAATGCCTTTTTTCATAATATAATACTGTAAATTACATTGGAGGTCATATAATATGAAGAAACGTAGTCAGAAAACCTGTTCCAGCTTTAAGCCAATTTCATATTTACCTAATGATTTATCTACTGTAAGGCAAAGTTGTTGTTATTGTGAATACTTTAATGATAAAAATTGTAGAAAAAGAATTTATGACGAATTGGAAGACGATGAATGAAAAAGGGGCGAAACAACTCGCCCCATAAATCACTATTTTGCCATTCTATAAATATTTGCTACATCTTCTGTATATAACTTTTTAACTTTACCGGCAAAGCCACCACAAGCTACAATACATTTTTCAGCCATTTCTTGTATCTGTTCTTCTGTAACATCAATTCCCAATTCCTTTATTGATGTTGGCATATTTATGCTATGATAAAATTCTTCCATAGCCTCAATACCTTTTAAAGCTGTTGCATCATCATTTTCCTGTGGCTCAACACCCATTACATTAACAGCAAATTTTGCAAATCTGTCTACTCTTTCCTTGTATACATATCTTGCCCAACTTGCCCATATTGCAGCAAGCCCTGCACCATGAGCACAGTCAAACATACCACCTAATTCATGTTCCATTTTATGAGTTGCCCAATCTCCACCGTCAGTACCACAACCTGTAATACCGTTATGAGAAAGACTGCTTGCCCACATTACCTCTGCTCTTGACTCGTAATTATCAGGCTCTGTCATCAATATTACTGCGTGTTTCTTAACAGTTTTCATAAGACCTTCTGCTATGCTGTCAGTAATATCCATATTTTCACTTTGGTTAAAGTATCTTTCCATTGTGTGCATCATAATGTCAGCACAGCCACTAGAAGTCTGATAAGGAGGTAATGTCATTGTCAATTCTGGGTTAAGAATTGCAAATTTCGCTCTACATACATCGCTATTGCAACCTCTCTTTATAAGACCTTCTTCCTTTGTAATTACAGATGAATTACTCATCTCACTTCCGGCTGCTGCAATAGTAAGCACGCAACCTATAGGCATACAAGCCTGTGGTGTTCTCTTTCTATCGTAGAAATCCCATACATCTCCACCGTTTGCCAAACCATATCCTATAGCCTTTGATGAGTCAATCACTGAACCACCACCAACAGCAAGTATAAAGTCTACACCTTCTTTCTTACAAAGCTCTATACCTTCGTAAACTAAACTTAACCTAGGATTAGGTACTACTCCACCAAGGGATACATATTCAATACCCTCTTTTTCAAGGCTATCTGTTATTCTATCAAGAAGTCCTGAACGTTTAGCACTTCCTCCACCATAATGAATAAGAACTTTCTTACAATTCTGTTCTTTCACAAGTTTTCCAACATGTGTTTCAGCACCTTTTCCAAAAACAACTTTTGTAGGTGCATAATAAGTAAAATCATTTGCCATTATTAAGACCCTCTTTCATAATTTATATTTTAAATATAGCACATCATTTTCTATATTTCAAATAATAATTATACAGCTATAAAACTACAGTACAAAGCTACCATTATAGGCATTGTCACAATACTTACAATAGTAGTCATTATATTTATAGCACCTGCATATTGTTCATTATTTCCATATACCTGTGCCATTTGCGTAATTGATGACGCCGTTGGTGTTATAGTTGCAATAAACGTTACTAACAAAATCATAGCACCATTATCTATTACTTTTGTTATGCCTGTAAAATATATAATCATAAACACAATAAAAGGGAAAAATATCATTCTAAAAAATAAAACCAAATAAATTCTTCCATTCACAAATACCTTTTTAAGCTCTGCTCCTGCCATTATCATACCAGTAATAATCATACTAATTGGGGCAACAGTTCCACCTACAGATTTTAAAGTTCCCTGTAATACACTAGGAATATGAATTTTTGTAATAAACAATAAAATTCCAATAAATATAGCTATAAGATTTATGTTAGTATAAATCTTTTTTAATTCAAAGCCCTTTTCGTTACTTAGCATACTCTTACAATGAGTCCACAACAAAACCAACTGCACAGATACAAAAGCACTAGAATACAACACCCATTCATCGCCTAAAACTGACATTACAACAGGTATTACCATATTTGCAGCATTTGAATACATAACAGACGCTTTTTCTACTGGATTAAAACTCAAAACCTTGCCCAATATTCTAATAAAAACCCAAGCAACAAAGTGTATAACTATTGCTACTCCAACAGCCAAGCCTAAACCCTTCAACTTTTCCGGTGTAAACTCAATTAAAAACGAATTTATAATTACACAAGGCATTATTAAGTAAAGACAGACCATTGATAAAACTTTACTGTCTTCAGATTTTACAATTTTCAGTTTTACCAATGTATACCCCATTATTATCATTATAAAAAACTGGGCAATCTGTTTAAACAGCAAAAAACTTACTTCCATTATTTTCTCACCTACTTTCTATTATATCTAGTGTAAGTATAACACAACAAAAAAACCTTTCAAGCATATTTTTCATACACTTGAAAGGTTATATTTGTAAATTATTTGCCCCAAACTTCCTCTGCTATTTCTTTTACAAGAGCAAGTTTAGCCCATTGTTCTTCTTCTGTAAGTTTATTACCTATTTCGCAAGATGCAAAACCACATTGTGGACTAAGGTAAAGTCTGTCAAGAGGAATATATTTTTCAGCTTCGTGAATACGATTGATTATTGTCTGCTTATCTTCAAGTTCTGGAGTTTTAGAAGTAATTAAACCAAGTACAACTTTCTTATCTCCTGTAACAGCTTTTAAAGGTTCAAAACCACCTGAACGTTCATCATCAAATTCAAGATAGTAAGCATCTACATTTTCTCTGCCAAATAATGGTTCAGCTATTGGGTCATATGCACCACTGCTGAAATAAGCTGAATGGTAGTTACCTCTACAAACGTGAGTATTAATAACTAAATCTTCCGGCTTTCCTTCAATAGCAAGATTGTTTACCTTTAAAAGTTTTTCTGTAATAGACTTTAAGTCTGCACCCTTGCCATAACGTTCTACGCTACCTTCTGCTACAAGTACGCCCCAAGTACAATCATCAAACTGAATATTTCTGCAACCGGCATTATATAAATCATTTATAACCTGATGATAGCCCTTTGCAATATCTTCAATTAATTCTTCGTCTGTTGGATAAAACTTTCTTGTTGTTTCAATGTTTGTAGGAATAACCATCTGCTGGAAGAACTGTGCCGGAGCTGGAATAGTCTGCTTTGCTACAGTATTTTCATCTTCAAGATTTTTAACAAACTTGAAATGCTCAACAAATGGGTGGTTTTCGCCGGAGATTTTACCTGTAAGCCAAGTATCATCAATTAATGCTGCCTCACTACTAAAAGCTACACCCTTTTCAGTTTTCTTGTGGGCAACACCCTTAAATCCCCACATAAAATCTAAATGCCAAGTAGCTCTACGAAATTCACCGTCAGTAATAACGTGATAACCGGCCTTTTTCTGCTTTTCTACAAGGTCAGTAATAGCCTTATCCTCAACTGCCTTTAATTCATCAGCAGTAATTTTACCATTTTCAAAATCTGTTCTAGCCTGTTTTAATTCTGCAGGTCTTAAAAAGCTACCTACATAATCGTATCTGAATGGTGTGTTTAATTTTGTCATTTTTATTTTTCCTCCTAAAATTATTTATTAAATTTTTCTCTAAATTGTTTTGCTGCCTTAACCATATTTATAAGGCTTGCTTTTGTTTCAACAACCCCTCTTGTCTTTAAACCACAATCAGGATTAACCCATAACTTTTCAGGATTAATTTTTTCAGCCATTTTATTGAGAACTGTCAATATTTCATCAACCGATGGCACTCTAGGCGAATGAATATCATAAACACCTGGACCAACTTCTGTTTTAAAATTGTTTTCCTTTAAAGAATCCAACAGCAATAAATCTGAACGAGAAGCCTCAAATGTAATTACATCTGCATCCATATCATCAATAGCCTTAATTATATCTGTAAATTCACTGTAACACATATGTGTATGAATTTGAGTTTCTGCCTTTGTTCCACTGTGAGTTAATCTAAATGTCTTTATTGCCCAATCAAGGTACTCACTGTACCAATCAGCCTTACGTAAAGGAAGTTTTTCTCTCAATGCCGCTTCATCAATCTGTATAATCTTTATACCGTTTTTCTCTAAATCAAGAACTTCATCACGAATAGCAAGTGCAATTTGGTAAGCACATTCTTTCAAAGAAATATCCTCTCTAGGGAAAGACCAATTTAATATAGTTACCGGTCCTGTCAACATACCTTTCATAGGTTTATTTGTTAAACTTTGAGCATAAACTGACCAATCAACTGTCATAGATTTATTTCTTGAAATATCACCCCATACAATAGGTGGCTTTACACAACGTGTTCCATAAGATTGAACCCAAGCCTTTTCTGTAAAAATATAGCCATCTAAATTTTCACCAAAGTATTCAACCATGTCATTTCTTTCGTATTCTCCATGGACAAGAACATCAATACCTATTTCTTCCTGTAATGCTACACATTCAGCAATTTTCTTTTTGTTAAATTCAATGTATTCCTGCTCTGTAATTTCGCCTTTTTTAAATGCTGTTCTATTCGCCTTTACATCAGCAGTCTGAGGAAAAGAACCTATAGTAGTAGTTGGGAAAATAGGCAAATTAAATTCCTTTTTTTGAATTTTTTCACGTTCTTCAAATGCAGGAAGTCTTGTAAAATCACTTTCCTTTATATTTTTAATTCTTTCAGCCACTTCTGAATTTAAAGCATTTCTATCTTCACTAAAAAGTTTTTTGTTGTTTACAAATACATTATCTTCAGTAAAATTAATTTCTTCTGCAAGAACTTTTAAATCTGCTAATTCTCCTAATTTCTCAACTGCAAAAGCAAAATGTTTTAAAACATCTTTTGAAAGTTTTGTTTCATTTTCAACTGTAAAAGGTACATGTAAAAGAGAACAAGATGTACTTAATACTACTTCTATACCCTTATTTTTTAATAAATTTAATGTAGAAATAGTTTTCTCATAGTTATTACGCCAAATATTTTTACCGTTTACTAAACCGGCAAGAAGTATTTTATCTTTTGGAAAACCGTATTTTTCAATAAGATTTAATGTTTCTTTTCCTTCAATAAAATCAAGTCCAATAGCATCAAATTTGAGCTTTGTTATATTTTCATAACTATCTCTTATATCTCCAAAATAAGTTTGTAAAAGAACTTTTATATTTTCTTTCTTTGCCAAAACTGCATTATAAATTTTATCAAATAAAGTTAGGTCTTCTTTTGTAATGTCATGAACAAGGAAAGGTTCATCAAACTGAATCCAATTAACGCCTAATTTACTCAATTCATTCAACAATTCAGAATAAGCTTTTATAGTATCATCAACAAAATCATCAACTGATTTATTGCCAGTAAATCTCGCAAGCTTCAATAATGTAAAGGGACCAACAACTACTGGCTTTGTTTCAATACCGTCTTTTTTTGCTTCGCTATAGTATTTAAAAGGATTTGTTCCTACAAGTTTAATTTCAGTATCATCTTCAATTTCAGGAACGATATAATGATAATTTGTGTTGAACCACTTTTTCATAGCCAAAGCTTTAACATCACCATTTTCTCCCTGATAACCTCTTGCCATAGCAAAATATGTATCAATATCTGATAAATTTAATTCCTTATATTCTTTTGGTACTATATTGAATAAAACAGCAGTATCAAGAACCAAATCATAAAAAGAAAAATCATTAGACGGAATATAGTCGATATTACTTTCTTTTTGTAAATTCCATTGATACTTTCTAATATCCTCAGCAGTTTCTTCTAATTGTTGAGCTGTTATTTCATTTCTAAAATATTTTTCTGTTGCAAATTTCAATTCTCTTAGCTTTCCCACTCTAGGAAATCCAATTACAGATGTTTTCATTTATTTACCTCCTTAAATTTTTGTACGACGTCATTTGCATATATTATAACCACAGCAAACTAAATCTGTAAAATACATAAAAAAATAGGTTTGATATAGTTTTAAACTATACCAAACCTATTCCATCAGAATCTATTTTTCATTTTCTTTTTCTCTTCTGTTTAATTCATTCATATAGCCAGCCGTAATAATACCAGTTGGTAATGCAACTATGGCTATGCCCATAAAAGAAGAAATCATACTTATAACCTTACCCATTTGACTTATTGGATAAATATCTCCATATCCTACAGTAGTCAATGTAACAACAGACAAATATATTGCATCAAAGAAAGAATTGAAACTCTCTGGCTCTACTTGGAACATAATTAATGCAACTAAAAAAATGTATCCACCGGCTAATACACAAACTGTAATCAAAGCCTGTCGTTCTCTTTGCACAACTGAAAGTATCATATTAAAACTTTTAGAATATCTTAGTAATCTTAAAGCCTTAAAAGCCTTGTTTAATCTTAACAGCCTAAACAATTTAAAACTTGAATTTAAAACTACAAGCGAAGGCAATATAGATAACAAATCAACTATACCATAAAATGTAAAAGGGTACTCTATAAAGGCCATTTTCTTCCTTTCACTATGCCTGAAATCTGCTGTTATCCAACGCAAAATGTAATCTACAATAAAAAGCAGGACTGTAATTTTTTCTATCCACATAAAAACAACACTACTGCTTTTAAAACATAAAGGAACTACACTGCCTAAAATACAAAATATCATTATTCGGTCATATAACACACTTAATATATCATCATTTCCGTCTACATCTATTATATTGTATATCTTTTCTCTCATATTTTTCACCCTTTTGCCCAATATCAAAACCATCTACTTTAATATTACCCTAAATATTCTTTAAAATCAAATTTTTTACAATTCATTATAGAAAAGGCAAGGCTAAAAACAGCCTTGCCTAACACATCATCTATTCCAACTTCTTGCATAAAATATATAAACCCTAATTAGATTTTCCAACAATACTGTAGCAAAAACCGTTAAATAAAAAGCCACTTTTGAAAATTCACTAAATCCAAGTATCAGAAAAATTAAGTTGACAATGGCCACTATAATCAAATTTACATAGTTCAATCCACGACAAATTTCCTTACTTTTTTCATTGTTAGCTTTTTCAATTTTGTATGTAGCATAGTTCATAGGCAAACTGTAGATAAGTAAAATAAAAGCAATAATGATAATTAACTCTATAAATTTATGTAATTCAAAAGCAGTATAAACAAAATTTCCAAGTATAAAACTTGCAATAAGAATTACCAAATCTATAACCAAACCAATTTTAATTAGTAATTTCATTTTCACCCCTCCTACTTTCCAACAATTCAAAAGCAATAAAACAATTTATAATCATTAAATATGCAAAGCCAATTATTAAGCTAAATACACTTTTACCATTTAACACACTATCTGCTATAATAAATATCAAAAGCATTTGATTTATTATAGTAATAAAATAACAAATCAATGCTATTTTAGTATTTCCTTTAATTCTAAAAATCTTATAATAAAGTACTTGAATTATAAAAGCCACCAAAATTATACATATCTGCCTGTATGAAAATTCAAAATCATCAACACCAAATGTATATAAAATTGAGCTAAAAAACACTAGCCCTAACAATACAAAATTCAAACAATACTTAATTAAATATTTTACAATTTTCATATTTATTCCACCAAACATAAATTTTTATTAACTAAAATCCGTTGGTTCTGGTTCTTTATCATAATCAACCACATATGGTTCTGCTATTTTTCTTCTATCTTCGTATGCTAACTCCTCTATTACATAAGCACTCATACACCATCTATCTGTATATGATAGCTTATCCAACTCTTTGACTAACTCCTCATCGTCTAGCTTTCTAAGTTTTTCAAGTATTGTATCTAACATTTCTATACAAATTGGAGACTCCCCATCAAGACTTGGCGCCTTAGGACACTTCCAATGTTCTTTCAAAATCTTTAGTTCCTTTTCTATCATAAAATCAGCTCCTTATTAATATATCTAAGATATATTATACTATTTTATAAGTCCATTTTTTTATCCCATTACTTTCGTACATAATAAAATTTTCTATAACAATATTAACCAAAAGCTGTTGGTTTAGGTGTTTTATACTATTCAACTATAAAAGGCTCTGCTACTTTTCTTCCGTCATCATAGGCTAGCTCGTCTATTACATATGGGCATAAATACCACCTATCTTCCTTTGATAACTTGCTCAACTCTTTAACTAAGTCTTCATCATTTAATTGCCTGAATTTTTCAAGTATTGTATCTAACATTTCTTCGCAAATCGGTGCTTCTCCATCAAGACTAGGAGCTGATGAACATTTCCAATTTTTTTTCAAAATATCTAATTCTCTTTCTATCATAAAACCAACTCCTTATTAATTGTAATTCTACTACATATCCGAAATTAATTTTCATCAGAGCTAAAATCCAAAATTTTATTTATTATTTTTCTTTACTTTTTTTACTTGAGATATTCTATATATCTGTGCAAGCAACGAAACCAATATTAGAAAAAATACGATATTTCTCACTTTTTTCATAAAAATACCTCCCCTAATATTTCATATCCAAATTTTAACCTTATGTATTTTCTAGCAATAATGCCTAATCAAATAATCTATAATATCTCGGCCTCTTTCAAAAAATATTACTGATGCTATTATAAATATATAATAGAAATTCATAATAAACATTATTAATAAAAACCCATAATAATCATACTTTTTTTCGTAAAAAACTCTATTATACGCGAAATAACCAGTTCCAAAGAAACTAAAACCCCAATTGGACCCCAAAAAAATATTTTTACAATAAAAGTTCTATACCATGAGCTAAAGGAACTATAGTAATCCTCCAAATATATATCAAAACCAAACAAAAACACTATCATCAAAACCCCATGAACTATACCCAGCTCTGTTATAAAACTAGGACTATCTATTTTTCTTTTTAATTTCTTTATAAAACTTTCACTCTCTATTTTCTTTTTACTCATAAAATAATCCCCATTATTACCACGCTCAATTTATCATAATTAATTCTTCTTAATTTCATTATACACTATTTGTTGTGTATTAACAATATACTTTGTATTATTTAAGAAACAGATATGTTTTTATAAAACAAAAAGCCATAAACTTATAATATTTACAAAGTCTATGGCTCTAATTATATATTTTAATTTTTATATTACTGATAGTCAGAACATATACTTACATTTCAATGGTTAGTAGACTACAAATTTCCATGTATCTTATCATATAATCTATGTAATAATGGATAATTCTTTTTATCCCAATTTCTACTACAATAAAAATACCAATTATCGTCACCAATTTTCTTAGTATGTACAGTTGTCATATAGGTCATAGAAGAATCTCTAAACAAAATATCATAGATGGAAAATTTACATTTCCAACTATCTTCATTCATTTCTAATATATAAGCTAAACCATTAAATGTATCATTTTCAGCACTAGAATTTGCAAAAACAAATCTATATCCCCAATTATTTTTTTCATTATTTAAGCATAAAACATATATTTTATTTATACTATAAAGTTTTGAGGCTTCTTTTATGTAATTTTCTGTCTTACTATCAATATTGCATTTCTCTTTTTTATTCCAATAAACTTGAATTTTACCATCTTCTGAAATATTTATTAAATTACAATCATGTATAAAACTTTGTTCTTTTAAATTTGTAGCAAACCCATTCCAAAATTCTTTATCGCTTAAGTACAAATTTTCTATTTGTTTTTTATTTGAATATAAATATTTATTTTCAATATTATGAATACTTAAAATATTCAAAATAATAAATATTAAAACACCTATAAAAACAATACTGATAAATAATTTTTTATGCTTATATATTTCTTCATACCTCCCCTCCTTTTTCTGACAAAACTTTTAAATAACTTCTTTAAAATCCATGCACCTAATTAAACTAGCATTTATACAAGTTATTGTTTATGTCACAAAAATTACAAGACGGTAGGTGTGGAATCAATACCAATATTGTATATAGTAATACCACTTATCTCGGATTTTTTCTGTACGGATTTTATGACCTCCATGATTTTGTTGAGCACCTTTTTCATCTTGCCCCTCAAACACACCGGGACTTGTTTCGACTAACTCAAGATTGTTAAATTCAAATGAATAAGGCATATCATCGCGTGAAAAATAAAATCCTGTATAAGTTCCTGCATCTAAAAAGCCTGAACTTCCACAATAAAATTGCAAAACGTTTTCATTGTAAGCATAAACTCTTGTAACTATGGTGTTTTCCCCAAGATGTCTTTTAAGGATTTCTTCTTCCTTTTGTTTTCTTATTTCAGGGTTGTCATTTGAAGATTTGATTTTCTCAATTTCACTATATGAGAAGTTTTCGAGCATCTCATAATTGTCGCTTACATATGAAACAATTTTATTGTATGTTATATTATCATTGTTGATACGATGGCTTACAAAGAAAATGCTTAGGGCGATAATAGCAACTACTACAACACCTAAAATACTGATTGGCACTTTTTTATCCAACTTCACTTCAACTCCCCCTTACCGATTGTTATACCAATTTATGCCTATTCTTACATTAGCTTTATCATCTGCCGAATCAGCACTACGGAAAACCCCTCCTATTCCATTAAATAAACCTGTAAGTGATAAATTACCACCAGCCGCCGCAAAATCGCCTCCCTTAAGTAGTATTCCTTCTGAAAAACCTGCTGCCGTTTTCAAATATCCATAAATTATATTGCCAACTGCTTCAGGAGTAGTAAGAGTTTCAAAAAGCACTATTGAGGCACTTATACTTCCAGGATATGTGCCAGCCCCTATGAGAGCATTCCACTTATCTTTCAATTTAATATCCCATGTAGCACCAGTCTTAACCATATCATAAAACCACATGAAATCCCCAGAATGTGCCTGAAAATCACCAACGGCATCATTTAAGGCATTGTTGATGGGCACACTAAAATCTTTATATTTCTTACGACCTCCAGCACCGATGTTCCTTGCCATAACGATTTCAACGCCAACAGCAATATCCTCTTTTGTCCTATATATTAGCCCCAAACTTGTCCATGTTTGTAAGCCAACTACCCCGGCATCTTTTCCTGTATTACATATGTTTTTGTGCCATCTACAGTTTTAGAAATTCTATAATGGTTTGGCATGTATTCAATTTATATCAACTTATTTGCTAATAAATAATTGTAAATATTATTACTCAATTTAATACGACTCATAGCTTTTTCAATTTCTTGCTGATTTGAAAATTTAGCACCACTTTTTACCAACTCTTTAGTAATATCATAGTATCCTGCAGTAGTTGCATAATATAAAGCTGTTCCACCATCTTTACCGTACCTTAAATTATAATTAATATCAACACCATAATCAATCAATAATTTAACAGTATTTGTATTTCCATATTTAACAGCATTAATTAATGGATTACCGTTAATTCCGTTTACATTTGCACCATAATCTAATAGTAGTTTTACACAAGCATCTCCATTATCTGGTATGCAAGCTAACTCTAGCAAACTAACACTGTTTACAGGTTTATTAACATCTGTTCCTGTATCCAAAAATGCCTTTAACGCCAAACCATTACCAGAAGATGCAGCTGTATAAATTGCTCTATCAATACTCAAGTTATCGTTATATTTTTCTATAAGCAATTTTGTTATGTCATAATTATTATTCATTACAGCATAACACAAAACATCATCATAATTTGTACCTTTTTCACCCCTTGTTGATGCACCTTTTTCTAACAAATATTTTACTATATCACATCTATTATCTTTCATAGCTCTTTCAATGGCTGTGATTCCGTTTTTATCACTACTATTAATATTAGCACCTATTGATAATAAATATTGTATATTTTCTATATTTCCGTACTCACAAGATAGCATATATAAATAATTAATATCGTAATCTCCATATTGAATTATTTTTTTCAATGTATCTGCATTACCAAAGGATGCAATACAACCAACCACCAATTTCTTGTTTTCATATTTAATATCTTCATTTAATAGTCTACTACTGTCAAATATTGAATCATAAATTTGTGAATCTACATTTTTATTATGTTTAAGTAATGCTCTTAAATATCCATATCCTTTATAATAATTATTATCATTCTTTAATTCATTTAGTACATTATTAACAGTTTTATCGCTTACTATAAGATTATCGAAATCTGTTAATGCATATATTAATTCTCCATAATAGCGCCCTACTGCATACTCAATCAATGATACTCCTTCACTATTAACATAATTAATATCTACCCCTTTTTCAATTAACAAATCAAACATATCTTTATTATATCCATAATACTCAATTAAGTAAGTTAAAACAGATTTTCCACTTGTAGTAATATAATTGGGGTCTGCTCCTTGCTTTATGAGATATTTAGCAATATCTGGTCTATTTTCAAACAAAGCCATAACTACTGGACTATCAACAGTAGACATATCCCACACACTAATTTTTAGTGGTTTAAAGCTGTTTATATTACAGTCATCATCAACAGCTTCCTTTACGGCTTCAAAATTTTGAAAATCTATTGCCCGATATAATTTAGCATTGTGCGATAAGCCTCTTAATAAACCATATATACTAAATAAACCACATCCACATAATAAAAAAAATATCAAAAAAACAATACAACCTATTTTCCATAATTTGCATCTGTAAAATTTTTGCTTGCCCATGTAACATTCACCTCATTATTATTCCTATTCACAGTAATACCTCTGTTTTCATATGATTCACGAGCCTTGTTAACAGTTCCTGTGAAAATTTCAGCCATATGTGAATCAGGAAAAGTAATGCTTATATCCATAGTTAAATCATCCAAACTAGCATTATTTGCAATAAATCCATTTATCCACCATGTGTTATCTTTTCTACTGAAAATTTGAGTATTATTACTTGAATCTCTTAACTGAATAGACATTTTATAGTCTACAGAAGATGATTTATAGTGTTTTACATCTAACGCATTTTCTATAACATTAGATCCGTTTTTTTTCTCATAAATACCCACTTCACATCCTATTCCAGGTCCATATCTACCTTTCCATAATTGTATTCTATAGTCAACCTCATTGAAGTTAAAATAAAATTTTTTTGTTATTATATTAAATAAGTTTACATTTACGTCCATCTTATTTATCCCTAGTATAGACGGTCCTGAATTATCAGCCAATTTATCATATATATTGTTATATACAAATGCTTTTTGCCAACAATCAGAATTTGTATACCAAACAGTAGTATCGTCATCTTGTTTATGACTTCTAAAATCAGTAAACTTAATAATTTTACTTAATTTTTTATTACTACTAATAATCTTTGAAATTCCTTCAAAAAAATTTCCTCCTCTAGTAGTAGTCAATCCACTCGAATCACCAAACATCACTGGATTCTGACTGGCATATCCATACCAATTATTTCCGTCTTTTATAGGGTCTTCTGTTATAAATGAACCTGTACTTGGGTCATAATATCTATTTCTTAGGTATACAAATCCTGATTCACTATCTGTGTATTCTCCACAATAACCAAATGGAGCATCACCTATGCCTATATCTTCTGTTTTATTTCCATAGGCATCATAAACTGTTGTAGATGAATTATCTTTTCCATTTACAAGATTACCGTGTCCATCATAGCTATATAAATTCTCTTTGCTGTCAGATAATACTTGACCATTTGTACCTATTCTATAGTTTATTTTCATATTTAATTCACTATCAAATTCAGATACAACCCTATCATTATCCCACAACTGATATGTTTTTGTGCCGTCTACAGTTTTTGAAATTCTGTAATGGTTCGGCATATATTCATAGGTTGCATTTTGCTCATCTTTACCTCTATAGCTCTTTAGCTCATTAAGACCATCATAAGTATATACCTCTTTTCCATAATCGGAATACTTATACCCTGTCCCTTTGCTATTACTGCCAACATCAATCATACCTAGGTTAAATTTGTTACTGTCTACATTTTTATTTTTATATTCAACTCTATTTAACCTATTTCCATTTTTATCATAGCCGTATGATGTTATATTCTGCCACTTAGCATTTCCATTACTTACAACCTGATTTTCCTTTATCAATCGGTTATTCTTATCATAGCTATATGTCGTAATATATGACGGATTATCTGCATCTCCATAATCCTTTTTAGTAAGATTACCAAATTCATCATATGTGTAACCTATTGTAAATGGCATATTGGCATCTTCGCCATAAACCTCTTTAACAACTCTATTTGCACTATCATATGTATAATCCATTGTTGCATTATAATGATTTACATAATGAGCTATATTTCCGTCTGGATAATATGAATATCTATAGCTTGTTTTAACATTCTTATTATTGATATTTGTTACTCCAGTAATAAGATTAGCTTTGTTATATTCATATTTTCTGGTCATATTGTTATCTTTTGTTTCAGTAATATTGCTATATACACTTTATTAATTAATTTCTATTGCCATATTTACAATAAACCCCACTACCTATATCAATTTTAAGTTCTCTTACCCTAGCCCAAAATCAAATATAGATAGTGATGTCTAATAAAAATTATTTTAGTACCTCTTACTCTAAATATTAATTATCATTTAATCTCCTCTTTATCAAGACTAGTTTCTTTATCAATATGCACAATTCTGTTTTCTATATCCGTTGAAACTTCAAACCCCAATTCATTAAATAAATGTTCACCACTTTTTTCGAATAAATATATATGTCCGTTTACTACTGTACAAACACCAAAATCACTCATATCATTTAAGTACACATAATTATTGTTTTTTGTATCAAATATCCTTATCACGTAATATTTACTATTGTATAGATTTTCATCATTGGATACAATTGCCATTTTATTGTAAAATACCGAGCATAAATATTTATTTCCATTGTATAAAATTTCAATATTCTTTCCAGTTTCATCGCTATTAACCTCAGCCCCTAAGTTTTCAAATATAGTTCTCAACGGAAAAAGTGTCTCTCCACCATCTTCTTTTATAATTCCTGTTTCATTTTCTTTAATAATAGTGAACAAAACAGGGTCATTATCAACATAATTTCCATTTATATATAAATCACCTCTATTTTCCTCACTAATAAATATTGATATTTTCTTTAATGGCTCAGCAGAAATAACATTTGTAAATACAAACATAAAAATAAATATAGAAATTAAAAACTTTTTCATAATAAATACCTCCCAATAAATTTATAGCAATTATAAATCTTTCAATATATTTTGTTCCTCAGAGTTAAAGTCAGAAAACTTATTTACTATAATTAAATCCCCATTACTTATCATTTGTTGACAATGTGTAATATAATATTCCTCAAACTTACCATCAACAACACAGTACTTCAGCATATTTGTTTCTAAATCTAAAATAGATAGCACTTCAAATGTTTTTTTCTTTACATCATCATATATGTACCCCTTTATATATACCTTTTCATCTTGTTCCACATAATTAACAACACTAAATATTATCGAACAATTATATTTGACATTATATAAATCCAATCCACCTCTTTCATTTGAGTATTGTTGATACTCCCCATTTCCAAAAACATTTTTAGTGTCAAACCATGTTTCATATTCCAATTTATACTTTTGAGTACACATACTAAAAATTGAAAATATAATTAATAGCAAAAAGAATAAACAAAATATTAGTGTTAGTATTTTTACCACCTTTAAATTTATTTTTATTATTGTTTTCATTTACAGACCTCCTCTTAATTTCATCCCCTAAATGTATTAATGCAGATTTGCCGATTTCACTATCCCCATATGCTACTTAATTATTTTATATTTCCTAATAAAATTATAGTTGATTAAATAACAAATTTATTTTATTTATATATTTTGTTCACTAAATTAACTTTTACAATAAAAGCTATCATATATACATAAAATAACAAAAACTTATAACCTGTTCTTTCTAATTTCATTATACACTATTTGTCATCTATTTACAACATACTTTATACAACAGCAACATATATCAATATTATTTTTAATAAATTAATGTGTTCTCGAGTACATTCTAACAAAACAAAAAGCCACAACCCCTGCTATTCACAAGGTTTGTGGCTTTTGTTATATTACACTTATTTGTTTTTTATGAATATTATCGTATCAAAAACGTATCAATCAGGAATAAAAAAAACATCATTTATGCTGTATATAAGACTATTTTTTTATTCCCACTCTTAAATTTTAAACATTTTATTGTATATTTAATGTATATTAGCCCATTCTATATAGAATAATTATTCATATTTTACTGTATTATTTTAAACTTTAGAAAAACTATTGTCATTTTATTGTCACTTGCAATTATTTGCTTATACTATTTTTTTATTATAAAATCGAATTTACCTTCAGTTTCTTTTAATATTTTTTGTAATTTTTAAAGGAGTAATTTTCTTTCTATCTTTAGATAATTTTTCATTACTCGTAAATTACACTTTATTTATTAAAGCATTCTATTTTAATAACAATAATAGCTACACTCTTATATACAATGTTCATACATAAATTTATGCTTCCATAACATTATCAGTCCAAAGCTCACACTGCGTCATAACAGTCTGCACAGCATCCTCCATACCTTCTGGTGGATACTTGTGCCTTTTCAATAGCTTTTTGATAAGCATACGCATTTTTGCTCGTGCAGACTCTCGTTTCTGCCAGTCTATTGTCTTGTTTTTTCGTAGAGTATCAGCAAGCTCTTTTGTAATAGCAATCAGTTCATCGTTTTCGTAAAAATCTTTGATTGCCTGAGGCTTTGTCAATGCATCATAGAAAGCAAGCTCATCTGCTGTAAGCCCAAGTTGGTCGCCCTCTTTTTGAGCTGCCGCAATCTGTTTTGCCAAATTAAGCATTTCTTCAATTACTTCTTCATTAGTCAACATACCATTGAGATAAGCATTAATAGAACGCTGCATAATTTCGCTGAACTTTTCGGATTTTACTATATTGGTTCTGCGATAAACTGAAACCTGTTCTGCAATCAGTTTTTTCAAAAGTTCAACAGCAAGATTCTTTTCTTTCATATTGGCAACTTCTTCAAGGAATTTGGGATCAAATAGAGAGAATTCCTCTTTAATGTCTGAGAAAAGATTTATAACGCCATCACTCTTGATGCTTTGTTTCAAAAGTTCATTTATCCTTGCGTTCATTTCAGGCAGAGAAATCTTCTTTCCCACACCAGTATTAGTCAATCTGATAACAAGAACGCGAACAGACTCAAAAAACGCAGCTTCAAATCGACTATCCTCATCAATCAAAGATGAACAGAGTGATAGTGCCTGATGGAGCATAAGAGCTTCTTTTACAAAAGAGTCTTTATCATCAATTTTTTCTCTGCCAATAATAAAGTTTACAGCTCCGCTGATTGTTTTTGCTCTTTCAAGGTCTGTTCCTTTTAAGAATTTGGAATAATCATATCCATGAAACTTATCACGACAAATTGACAATTTTTCCAAAAACTTCGGATATGCAACCTTAGCAACATCGGTATCGCCATAGTTCTTTTTATCACGAGAAGTATAGTCATTCATCGCCTGCTTCAAAGCAGTAGCAATTCCAACATAGTCAACAACGAGACCACCTTCTTTATCACGGAACACACGGTTTACTCGGGCAATAGCCTGCATAAGGTTGTGTCCAGACATAGGTTTGTAAACATACATAGTAGCAAGAGATGGTACATCAAAGCCGGTCAACCACATATCAACAACAATCGCAATCTTCATTGGACTTTCATTATCTTTGAACTTCTTAGCAAGTTCATCTTTATGCTGCTTATTACCAATAATTTGTCGCCATTCTTCCGGGTCATTGTTGCCGGAAGTCATAACAACGCCAACTTTTTCAGTCCAAGTAGGACGAAGTTCCAAAATTCGCTTGTAAATTTTCATAGCAATAGGACGAGAGTATGCAACTATCATTGCCTTACCAGTCAGTAAATTTTCTCGGTTATTCTCATAATGGTCAAGAATATCACAAACAAGAGAATTAATGGTATTATCATTACCAAGAACCGCTTCCATCTGTCCCAACTCTCGTTTGCTTTTTTCAATAACCTCCTCATCGGCATTTTTAGCCATAATATCATACTCTGCATCAATCATCTTCAAAGTTGCTTCGTCAAGATTAAGCTTTATTACACGACTCTCATAGTAAACAGGGCGAGTTGCACCATCTTCCACAGCCTGTGTCATATCATAAATGTCGATATAATCGCCGAATACCTCACGAGTACTTCGATCTTTAGAAGAAATCGGTGTACCTGTAAATCCGATATATGTAGCATTAGGAAGTGTGTTGCGGATAATTCTTGCTGTGCCGATAACACGCTTTGCAACTTCTTCACCATTTTCATTTTTAGTAATCTTAATCTTTTCAGCAAGTCCATATTGACCTCTGTGAGCCTCATCAGCCATTACTATAATATTGTGGCGTTCAGACAACGGCTCGTTGGACTCCTCAAATTTCTGCATTGTGGTAAAGATAATACCGTTTGCCTGTCTGCCAGCAAGCAAAGTTTTCAAGTTTTCTCTGCTCTCTGCGTGCATAGGCTCTTGTCTTAAAAATTCCTTGCACTTTGAAAACTGACCGTAAAGCTGGTCATCAAGGTCATTTCTGTCAGTAAGTACAACAATAGTAGGAGATTCTAATGCTTCTTGCAATAAATGAGCATAGAACACCATAGAAAGGGACTTACCACTTCCTTGTGTATGCCAAAATACGCCACCTTTACCGTCTGTAACTGTAGCGTGTTTTGTTGACTCAATAGCTTTCCTTACAGCAAAATACTGATGGTATCCAGCAAGAATTTTGAAGGAGTTAATACCCTCATTAGAAAAGCAGATGAAGTTCTTTATAATATCAAGCAATCTTTCTTTTTGGAATATACCTTCAAAGAAAGTGTCAAACTGAGCGTATTGTGTATTTTCATAGTCACCGTCCTTTGTTTTCCATTCCATAAAGCGGTCTTCACCGGATGTGATTGTTCCCGCTTTTGAGGTCAACTGGTCACTCATAACACAAATAGCGTTATAAATAAACATAGACGGAATTTCCTGCATATAGTTACGGAGCTGTCTATAGGCTTCGGAAGCATCTGTTTCTTCACGGGAAGGAGATTTTAACTCGACTAAAACAACAGGTAAGCCATTCAAAAAGAGAATTACATCAGGGCGTTTGTTGCTGTTTTCAATAAAAGTCCACTGATTGGCAATAATAAAGGAGTTATTATCGGTATTTTTGTAATCAATAAGATAAACGATAGAGGAGCGTTCCTCACCGTCTACAAAATATCTTACAGGAATACCGTTTTGTAAATAGTCCATAAAGACAGAATTCTTTTGCACAAGTTCACCGTTTTCAAAATTTTTAAGTTTGAATAAGGCGTCCTGAATAGCATCATCAGGCAACTTTCTGTTCAAACGATATAGTGAGTCAAGCAAAACATCTTCATATAACGGACTGTAAAAATCCCTTTCAATATCAGGACCGTATGTGTACTCGTATCCTAAATCACTTCTAAATAGCTCAATTACTGAGTTTTCGTAATCAGCTTCAGTATATAAACTTGGCATAAATATCCCTCCTTTATAGATTTATTACAATGTAATTCTTAATTCGTATGGTTTCTTAGTAGGTAACATCTTCTAAACAATAATTTAGCAGCTTAAAGATTGATATTTGAAATATCAAGTTCACCTGATATAAGTTTAGGTAGTAATGTGTCTCTTAGTGTTGTCAAATTATCTTTTTCAATTTGATTAACCTTAATTTTTGCAAATATTGGTTCAGCAAAGTTATGAAACTCTTTCAATTCTTCATCTGTAGGTATAATAAATTTCATACTCTTGATTATTTTTGAATTTACGGCTGTTGCAATTGAAGATGTACTCCCCATAGTTTGGTAGTTAAAATACTTCAAATAACAATAGAGATATTCATTTATTTCTTTTTTATTTGTTTTGAAATGTGCAATAGCTTCATTAGTACTCATCTCACCGTTTGTAATTGCAATTCTACCAACAGTGAGCTTAAAACTAAGTAAAACCGTATTATCTGGCACTACCTTAACATTGTAGCGATCAATAGCTGCTTTTGTAAGTTGTTCAGAACTACTGCTGATATAAAGACCACAAGTTCCCATATCTGAAATGGAAACCCAAGTAACATCTTGAGGATTTTTGCTAAACCATTGTGGTTCCTTTCTAGGTGGTGTTTTACCAATAGAAATATCAAAGTATTCATCAACACGACAAATTTGTCGTTCATTGTTTACTGTATCAACAAATTTATTGCGATATAAAGTTAGTACTTGCTGCTCTAAATTATTGTTTATAGCGTCATTTATTTCTATTTTTTCGTCAATGACCCCTAGAATTTTTACTATTCGTTCTTGTTCTTCGATTGATGGATATAGAACTGATATATCCTGTACATTTTTCAGTGGCAACTTAGGTTGTACAGCCCCAACAGTGCCTTTTTTTATCTCATCTTGACCAAATTTTGAAATAAGGTAATAGTAAAGATACTCTGGAAGCACATTTCTTATATTGATTATCTTATCACAGTTTTCTGTTTGATTCGCTTTATCCAAAGTATTACCAACAATTCCAATCAATCCAATGGTTCCGACTACACTTATCAAAATATCACCCTCATTAACGATATATCGAGCAATCGACTGTTGTGTTTCATCGTCAACATATTCATAATCAGAATTTAACTGCAAATACTTTGTTTTTCCTAAATCTTTAATTTTAATATAAGGATGGGTATTTGGTTCTTTTACCAATTTCTTCCCTTTAGGAAGTCTCTTTCCACCCTTAACTTCAGCAAACTCTTTAATTTTTGCTTCATTCCATCGTCCCATTATTTTCTCCTTATCCGATATATTTTCGATGAGCAATCTTTACATTACTCTGCTTAACCATTGCATATTGCAAGGTGATATCTATCTTTCTATGACCTAAGAGATGTTGTAACTGCTCAATGGGCATCCCTTTATCTATAGCCATAGTTGCAAGTGCATCTTTTTGTAAGTCTCCCTTTTGGATTAACATCTATATATTCAAATAAACGAACAATGGTGGACATTTATTCATCCTCCATTTCATCAAAAATTTCACAAGAAGCCTCCAATAATTCATTAGCATTCACATTGTATGTAATATTAAAAGATTGCTTTTCTCCGTTTATCAATGCTATAAAATTAACACTAACGCTATCCTCAACAGTTTTACACGATATGATTTTTAAATCCATCATACAAGAGTTTATATCAAGTTCACATTCCGAAAGTATTCGCTGTATCAAATAATTATCTGACTTCAAAAGTAATTCCATTATATCGGCAGACGCAACATTAAATTCCTGTAATAAAGTAAATCGAACATCTTTAGCATTACTACAAATTTTAAAATTATTTATTCGTTTGCTATTAAAAATTTCTGAAAAGTCACTATCATTTGAAATAAATATGCCAAGATGATTTTTGGTATGAGTGACAATGGTGTTAAAAATCAAAGCATCTTTAAAGCCCGCATCTGTATATTCTTTTCTGCCGACTTTAGCGGTTTTGAATGGTTGTTCTGAATGTACCGCTTGTTTGATTATTTTTTGTATTGTTTTTTCATCTTTAGGACAAGAAATTATTTTTGCATTTACACGGGGATTAGACAAAAAATCTTGAGCTATATCTTTAGCATAATCTGAATATTCTGATTCCGAGTTACAATCTTTAAATTCGTAATATACTTCTGCTAAATTTCCAAAAGATTTACGAAAGGCATCAATTTTAGCTTCCATAGATTTTTTCTCTGATTTGAAGTGATTTACTAAATGCTCTTCAAGTTCAAACCAAACAATATCTGGAATGCAAATTTCAACTCTGTCACCCAATCCCATATTACGAATTAAATCTTCAATTTCATAATATAAAGGATTCACTGTAAATTGTGAAAGGTATAGGGATTTTCCTGAGTGACGACATTCTAAAGTGTTTGTATCAAAATAAATATATGCCTTATTATATTTCCCCATACTTATTCACATCCTTTACTTTCCATAGTAAACCCTAAGTCTTTCATTTTCTTACAGATTTCGTTCTCCAGTTCATGAGACTTTGCAAACATCTCCAAAAGTTCAGAGGTGAGACGGGTCATCTTTTCTTCAAATGGTTCTCCATCGTCCTCGACTTCTTCAAAGTCAACATATCTGCTCGGCGTCAGAATGAAGTCCTGCTTTTCGATTTCCTGAAGGTCGGCAACCGCACAGAATCCTTTTACTTCTTCTAATGTTCCATTTTGAAAATCTTCAAATGTTTTTGCTAATTTATCAATATCTCCAAGACTGCCATCTTCTTGAATACCTTCTGTAAAATCTCTGTGTTTACGGTCAACCAAATAACCCATCTTATGAGCATCGATAAACAAAGTTTTACCTTTTTGTTTCTTATTCTTCGAAATAAACCAAAGAGTAACAGGAATGGTAACGCTATAAAAGAGCTGTGTAGGCAGAGCAACAATACCCTCTACAAGGTCAGCCTGAATAATATTCTTTCTAATTTCTCCCTCTCCACTGGACTGAGATGACAATGCACCGTTAGCAAGTACAAGACCTATTTTTCCGTTCGGCGCAAGGTGATGTATCATATGCTGAATCCACGCATAGTTGGCATTGCCTGCTGGCGGTATACCATATTTCCAACGAACATCGTCTTTTAGTTTATCTTGTCCCCAGTTAGAAAGATTGAAAGGCGGATTTGCCATAATAAAATCTGCTTTCAAAGTTTTATGTAAGTCATTAAAAAATGTATCTGCCTGATATGGGCCAAAATCTGCGTCAATACCACGAATTGCCATATTCATTTTAGCCATTTTCCAAGTATCAGCATTTGATTCCTGACCGTAAACAGCAATTTCTCCACGTTTTCCGCTATGTGCCTGAATGAACTTTGCACTCTGAACGAACATTCCGCCAGAGCCACAACAAGGGTCATATACACGGCAGTTTTTGAATGGTTTTAAGATAGCAACGATTGTTTTAACAATACTTGCTGGAGTGTAGAACTCACCACCCTTAACACCTTCGTAGGCAGCAAACTGCTGAATACAATATTCATAAGTTCTGCCAAGAAGGTCTTTACTTTCTTCAGTATCACCCATATCCATATTGGTAAACAAGTCAACAACTTCCCCCAAAACACGCTTGTCCAAATCGGGACTGGCATAGTTTTTAGGTAATACATTTTTAAGGGTTGTATTTTCCTTTTCAATAGCTCTCATTGCGTCATCAATAATGGTTCCAATTTCAGCTGTATGAGCCGCAGAAGCAATCTTACTCCAACGAGCATCCTCCGGTACAAAAAAGATGTTATCTTCAATATATGCGTCCTTGTCATCTTCAAAGCCGTCACCCTCATCAATAAGTTGTTGATAGCGTTTTTCAAAAGCACTTGATATGTAACGCAGGAAAATAAGACCTACGATAACCTTTCTGTATTCTGCTGCAGGGATATGTCCCCAAAGGACACACGCTGCATCCCAAATCTGTTTTTCAAAGCCAATGTTGGCGTTATTTCCAGTAGCCATAAAATAAATCCTTTCTCTAATTGTTACAATAAAAATATTTCATTACCATTCTGTCCTATAGAACAAATTTTACTTATTTCAGGTAAAATTTTCATAATTTCATCAAAATCACAATTCAAATTTTTGTAAGTTTTTCATTTTTATCTCTTTATATAACAATGTACACCATATATTTTAAATGTAATCTCTTATAATATAAATATAAAAAGAAATGAATATAATAATTTATTTATAGTGTATCATAGAAGTCTAAAATTCTCAACAATATCTTTGATATTTCAAAATTTTTCGCTATACTTGTAATTTTGAATGCTACCACTTTTGCAAAGATATATAAATATTTATGGATATAAAGAAATCACTATCAAACTAATGCCTATATCTGGTTTTAATGTATTTCTAAAACTTAATAAACAACGCTATAAATGCAAAAGCTGTAATAAAACTTTTATCACTAAAACAAATATTGTTAAAAGTAATCGCTTTTTTTAAACAACGTTAAATATGGCGTTGCCTTAAAAGCATCAAAAAAAATTATGAAAAAGATATATCAAGTGATTTTAACATAAGTCATAATACTGTAAATCGAATTATTAATTCTTTCTTTGAAAAATATAAGGTTAATTATAAGCATCTCTCAGAAGTTCTGCGTTTTGATGAGTTTAAATCTACAAAAGATGCTAATGGAGCTATGAGTTTTATTTATTGTGACGCAAAAATCATAAAATTATTGGCATTGTTGAGAATAGGCAGTTAAAATATTTAAAAAAGCACTTTAGTCGTTACCCTAAAAATGTAAGGAATAAAGTAAAATATATTGTTATAGATATGTACAAACCATATATTTCCTTAGTTAAAGAAATATTTCCACAAGCTAATATCATTATGGATAAATTTCATATATTAAATAATCTATCAATAGCTTTAAACAAAGCCATAAAAAGAATATCTTTTGGTTATCGTAGCTTTTTTTAACTTTAGAAATAGAATATTAATAATGGATGACTTAGTTAATATAAAAAATGGGAATGTATAATTGCTCATACATTCCCAAAAACTTATGTTTTAGTTCAAAACAACACCATTTGATAAAGAACCTAAATTCAATATTTTGTGGCTTTTATACATCATTCCCACTCGGCAATTACTAATCAATTTTGTTTAGAGATTATTAGGTGTCTTATTTGTATTTCTTTTGATTATTTGATTTATCCATATTATCCTGCCTATATGGGCTAATGTTATTATTTTGTTATCAGCATTGATAACACTCGCTCGATAACTGTGGATAATAGCAATATGTTCTGACTTAAATTATAAGCGATTTCGCTTATAAAAGCAATCTATGAAAACATACTTTGTTCACTACGTGTTAAAAAATATCATCTTTTTGTCGCTACGCTTTCTTTTTTTCATTTTTAAGCAAATCACAAATTACAATAGTTCTTGAGGCAATTTCTTCGTTGCTGATTTAAATCTGATAATTTTGTAATAGCCCTCCTTTTCAGGATTTTCTTGATAAGAATCAATCAAATTGTTTTCTTTGAAAGCAGTAAGTAGTTTTTCATTTTCATCATTAATTTTAAACTTAGGTCTACTTCGAGTATCAAATATTTTGATATAATCCATTAAGTTAAGCAGTGTGAGAATCTCTTTTATACTATCCCTACATAACTCGGGCATTATTGCTATTAAGAAATCAATCTTTTTATCTCGACTCACCTTATCTGAATGGAGCAAATTATTTTTTAATTTCTCTGAAACAGAGACTGGGTTATCCATTATACTTTCTATATTTTTCACTGCATAATCAAATATTTTTACTTGGATAGAGTCATCCCATTTCTCAAATGATGAAAACAAATCCGGTAAATCAGATTCCGAAAAATTATTATTAAGAATATGCAGATATACCACAGGAGAATACTTCTTCCCAATTATCGAAATTTCGTCATCAGAAAATTCAAGCAATTTGATTTTTAGTTCATCGCTAATATCCCAAGTAAGTATCTCTAACAATTCTTCCTGTGAAAATAGAGCATCGTCCATTATACCAATATACTTTTCTATGTTCTTGCGAATGAAATAGCCTTTCCATTTTAGATAATTTTCACGCATAAATTTTAGGTTTTCAACTGTCATTCTAATAATGTCTGTATCAATTAGGATAGTGATCTTATCATCGGAAATCTCTGCGATATCAAAATTATCGTAAATAAAATTCAATGACACCAATAATTGCTTGTACTGTAAGTTGTTGATATCATTGCATATAATCACACTATCAAATAGTTTTTCTTTGATAGCTTCATCATATTCAGTTTTTGAAAAATCCAAATCAATATCACATCTGTTAATATAAGAAATGACACTTTTATTGAGATTCACAGTTCTAAAGCAATCCATAATATTACACTCTGAATACTGTACTACATCAGCATCCAGCAATGCTACCCATAAGGAATTATCCTCAATCTCTTTTATAGAAGCAATGGTTGTTCGAAGATCAGAAATATATGATTGTTTATGCTCAATAGTGAGATCAGAATTATTTAATATAGCAACAACTGCCTTTTCGTCATCAAGAATAGTTCCTCTGCTTATATGCAAAACAACATCCAAATACTCATTGACATTCCGATTGATATATTTCGTTATTGAAGAATCAGGGTGCGAATATAATATCGTATAATTCTTGTGAAGGAAATCATCTTCATTCTTATCCTCTAAAATTTCTCTTTGAATGAGTTGCAGATTTTCCATATTGATTTCGTACAAAGATTTTTCATAGACAGCACGAAACAAATTCTTATTTAGTTCTGCGTAGTCAAAACCTATGAAACATACTCCTAGCAGCGTAAAACAATGAATCAGTCTATCAATGTCAGGATTGTCTATTGCAAGATAGTCACGCGCATTGGAAATATAGTCACATAGGCAGTTTTCTTTATTGACTAATTCAATAATATCGTCATCAGAATAATAAAGAGAGAAAATCGAATATCTTCGTATTTGATTTTCGGTCAGTAGTCGTTCGCTAAGTGCTATTGAAAACACCTCTGACCAACTCTTATTTAAGAATTTAATATAGGCTGACAATTCAACTGTTATATTAAAATAAGTCCCTATAAATTTGAAGTTTTTTGTATCTTTTAGTTGATTAATCAATCTCTCTATGTAATCGATATGAGAAGTCTGAAGCAAATATGTAAATAGGTCAAAATTGAGAATTTCCTCTTGGTCGAAATCCACTAATCTAAGGCGTGAAACCACTAACTTTGGATCTTTCAATTTATAGGTATAATCTTTGGCTCTTTTATCGGTTATACTTCGTAGGAAAGTTTTATCAACACGGCTTAGACTATTCTCGTAAAAATAAGTCATATAGTCGGCATAAGTTTCATCAATATATCCATTGCGAATAAGATATTTTAGGAGATCAAAATATTCGCTGCTTTTTATCTCGTTAAACTCCGTTACATACCCGATTTCATTTGTGCTTGTAATGCTAAATATTTTGCTAATATTATCTCTGTTAATAATATCCGAGAGAGGTTTGTTTTGTGTTAAAATCAATTCATGTTCCATTGATAACTTTACGCTTTCTAAATCTGGGATCGTATTATTTAAGCGGTTCTCTATTGCCTGCTTCCGTTCGGCATAATCTTTTTTATCAGCTTCACTCAATTCTTGTTTTCTATTCCAATAATCAATCAGCTTTTTATCTTCAAATACAACATCCAACTCTTCGATCGTTTTAAGATGTTCATTTTTAGTCCTTTCGATTTTATGAACTACTTCAGAAATTTTTTCAGAAAGATTTTCTGATTCTTCTTTAATAAATAATTCTTTACTATCAAAAAGAGTATATACAAATCCTTGATTAAGTTGCAAATCAGCAAAATCACGCGGAAATAGGTTTTTATATGCTATAATAGCAAGCATCTTATTACAATCAAGTTCTGTAATATTCAGTCTGTTAAAATAGACTACAAATTCATTATAGATGTTTTTCAAAAGACGCATATCGTCAATGTATAAAGATAAGCCTTGCAGAAAACTTTCGTCAAACTTCTCAAATATCCCTCCTTTTTTGAAATGAGAAATAAACTGATCATAGGAGTTAGAGCTATCAACAACAGGCACGACCGGAACAATATAGTCAAAAAACTTTGTCCTATCTTTGGAAACAAAAATATCATCACGTAACAAGTAAAAAAAGCGAAGAACTTTTTTATCTTCTTTTTGAAGTTGAATATTTGCAAGCGTATTTACTTCACGAAGTCGCTCGAAAATTCTGTTTGCATTAAAACGATCCATATCCTCAAATACAATTACATCGGCATCTGCATTTTCAAATAAATACAAAACTTCATTGAGATATTTGTCAAAATAAGAATCATCGCTTTCCTCAAAAATTTCAATTTCATTACCTTGCAAGTTAAGTTTACGAAAAACATTTTTGTTCTTTTGCACACGTATTATCCCATATACGATAAATAAAAGCAATATTACCATTAAAATTCCGTCTACCATCAAAGCATATTGATGTGTGGATAGTGTTAATATAGATTTGAACCAATTATTAGGCAGTGTATTTATATAACTTTTCCATATATCAAAACAAATAAAATGAAGAGCTGCAAGAAAAGACAAAACCACTCCAATTGTCGGCTTTATAACACTTTTCACACTTACTTTTTTCTTTACTCTAAAGTTGGTCTGCGGTATCTTTTCTGACGGAATTTGATGTATCAGTTGATTGAGAATTTTACCTTCTAATACAGATTCCTTTACTTCCGTCTCACCTTCTTGCTCTGAAGATTTGAAGTGTGCAAGAGAAATATGCCGAAAGTGTAAATCACTATGTTTTTTCTTGTATGAAGCCAAAACACTACTTTTACCTGCACTGTATGCGCCTGAAATAGCAACATTCTTTATATCAGAATTATCAAACACATAATCTATCGCTTCTTCATAAACATCCAAATTCATATTGTCAATCGGTGTTAATCGTTCAAAATGATGTGTTCTTTCTGCCATATTTTTCACATCCTTTCTTCATTTCAATAATTTCCAGATATCTTCATTTTGTTTATGAATTTATCACTTCTCATTACTAACCCCCAAAAACAAGTAGCCTACTAGCACTTGTAAATTTTTAAAGTAGTAATTTTCTTTATACTTTAGATAGTTTTTTATTGTTTTTTTATATTAGGTTTACAATACCATCAGCCTTCTTAATGGCATTTTTACAGTTCCGCCTTATACTTCCATAATATTTTTCAACCATTTTTTCAAATGAAATCTTACCCTATACCCCATAATCATTTCTTTGTTTTCATCCGTTAATAGTATATTCTCCATACCCATAGAATCATTTACATTATTAACAATCATTTCAATATCTTTCATAAAGTTTTTTCCAAAATATTATCTCTTTATACTTTAATATTTTTTCTAACAACTCTTGTACAATATGGTCGCACTTATATACTAATTCTTTTTACATTGAAATTATCAATATACACATATTTCTATATTTATAACACATTATAATATAATTCTCAAAAAATTCTATGATTTTTCTTCATATAAATTTTCAAAAGCTTATGATTTAGTTCAAAAACATAATATTTAGAAACCCCTAAAAATTTGGTACAGATTATCTCAATTTCAAAATGTATTTCTGCTTTTTTTCTATCAAATAACTAATACCTTAGCCGCAATCAACGTTACGCCATCATCATATCATAATGTGCTTTGTGGTCCATTTTAATAAAAATTCCCCTAAATACTCGTTTGTAGCGTTCAACAGAATCTGTATAACTATTAATATAGAAATCATCAGGAATAGAATGAGAGCCATCATTAATCCAACTAATTAATGAGCGGCATATCATCTTATCTTCTGTAGTATCGAATGAGTTTACGATTTTTTCATCAACATCTTTACCCAATATACTAAAATAGTTTTCAATAATTCTTCTCATAATATTCTGTATTGTAATTGAAGACGCGCTTGAGTTTGTCTTTAGTTCTTGCCACAAAAGCTCATAAGAAGTTTTTATAGGATTATTCTCTTCAAATGATCTTATGGAAGTTATGTTATCATCCTTGCTAATAATCCAATAATTAACATCGTTTAATATTTTTGTTCTACCGTCAGCAAAAGAAGCTTCTTTATGAAAGAAAACATTATGTGTAAGTATAAAAATTTGCTCAACATCTGATTTGCCATCTCGAATATCCTTAATTAGTGATTTCACCATTGAACTTACTATATAAAGCACTGTACTATCAAGACTGCAAATCGGATCATCTAAAACCAATATCTTTTTAGAAGAAACTTTAGTAGCGTCTATTAATCCTTTAACAAACTTAAAAAAATATTAAAACGATATAAAGGTTTCTTCGCCTTCACTCAAAATGTTCTTAGAAAGTGTTCCATCTATAATACATTATTTCATAGTCATTAAATCAACTCATAATCCTCTGGACCCTTTTCCATTCCCCATCCGAAAATACATTGCTCTTCAGTCTTTCCGGATATCATCCAATCTGGCAAATTTAAATTATCAATATCTATAATTTTTGGTGTTGCAACCTTAATTTTATTTCTCAAATTTCTTGCATATCCATCTTTATCAAATCCTTTAGAAACAAAAACAACATTTGCACCACCATAACAATGTGACTCATTATACTCCGAAACAGTTTCATACTTCACTCCGTCAAAATCGGTATCGGAATTAATCCATTGTAACAACAATTGTGGTATTATATATTCTTCCTTAAAAGATACATGTGAATCGTAAGATGCAATTAATGAACATGCCGCTCTTAAAGGATATATGATCAAAAACTTGCATAAATAGTTTTCAATTTTCTCAATTTCTTTTTCTTCTTTTTCGTTATATCTCCAACAGAAAAAGCTATGTGCTAACGGAATCATTTTTTCCGAAAAATCAACTAAACACATAGTATTTTCTATTTCTTGAGGTATGTCAAATTTTGAAATAGCAAAAACTTTAGGTTTTTTACATTCATACCAACACAACTCTGGTTGAGTAGCTAAATACAAACATGGGTACCCTGGCATACTGTATCTTTCAGTAGCACACAACTCTTTTTTTGATAATGGGACATGAAAAAGTTCTTTTCTTTCTAAAGAAAATGGTTTCCTTTCATCATAAATTCTTATTCTATAGAACCACTCTTTTTGCCATGCCCCAGTATATTTCATCATAAGGTAGGGTTTAATTCTATTAAAAGAATCAAAAGAAACCATAGCTGCCTTTGATTGCTGTCCCTCTTCATATAATTCAAAAATTTCTATTATCTCATCACAAAGATTTTTAATTATTTGTATTTTTGACTCAATTTTATTAGACATAATCTCACCATATAGCCGATTTAGGTTATATGGTAATGCAGATTTTAAATCATAAATATAATTATCAAACAAACTCCTTAAGTATTCCTTGCTTGTTTGATTACCTCTGTTTAAAGGGGTCTTATATTTTTTTATTATTTCTAATATAGCATCCAAATTGATTCTCCTTTTATTTTGTTTTTTCATATATCATAAGGGCGTATTAAAAGTACATTTTCCACAACTATTTCATCATATATCAATCACATAATATAAAATATTGTTAATATATATTCTTTTCACTTCAATACTATACATTTCACGATGAATTAATACCGTCCCCTGCATGGCCAACTGCCTTATCATTCATTTCAACAATAACATCTTTTATAATACTGGCAAAATTTTCTTCTGTGGTAAATATTTCATCTGAGGATTGTTTGCTGTGACATTGAAATTCTGGTGCCCTAATGCTAACCTTATGTATCATTTTATTTAACGTGTTTTGATCTTTAGCATCTAATATCGCCTCAGAATAACCAGTAAACGTTTCTAGCACTTTTTATCAGCACCACTTTCAATATAGACTGCACTCTCTATTGCATGCCAAACCAACTGTTTTTATTTATTGAAATCCATTATCTCAGTTATCAGTTGGTCTCCAATCACTAAGAAAAAGAATTACCGGAGCACATGCCACATCTGAGATTCAAAAAATTCTTTTCGTGATAACTCCTTATCTAATTCTAATAGGACTGAACCAAAATCTATAAATCCATCTGTTTTAGATTCCTGCCATTTCAATTTTTCTATTTCAAATTTCTCAGGATTGAAGTAATGTATATTACTATTTAATACTTCATATGCATTTTCCTTGTATATTAGCACATTATAAAATGAATATTGTTCATTAACAACAGTTTTGTTTTCATTTAATAAAGCAATGGCAGCTGTTCCCACCAGAGAAATCAGTACAACAACTTCAATCATTAATGATAAATTGAATTTTTTCAGCTGTTTTTATCATTTTCTTACCAAGAATAAATCTTCCGCACATATGAAAACAAATCAGTGTCATACATCTTGTAAACTCCATCGCTATACCAAAACTCTTTTATAAGATAATTCCAATAATACCAACAACTATTGATACCACTGAAATAACCATTAAAAGTGTGGTCCTCTTATTGAACTCATTCTTAAGTTGAATATTCTGTTCATATAAATTGGTAATATTCATATTTTCCAATGTACTGATAAATTCTGCATACTTTGCAGTTAGTTTGTTCTCACATTCTCCGATTTCTGTCTGTGTATCTTGAAGTGACTGAATATACTTATTCTGTTCTGCAGCAAATTCTTCATTTCTTTTATTCAGTAATTTGTCAATATTAGACTTTATTATTTCATTTGATTTATTATTTTTATCTATAATTTTACATATAGCCTCATCAAATTTTGCAATTGCTGAAGTCGTACCATCAGAGAAGGTTCTTTCTTGAGTTTTTGATTGTTCAATATAACTTTCAATCAACTGTTTTGTCTGCTCTAATCCCTGCAAGTACTGATTCTGTTCACTTGAAAATGATTGCAACGCCCTGTCTATTTCTACAGTAACATCACTCTTAAGTCTATTATTGCTGGACATATTTGCATTTTCAATTGTAGATGGAATATTATCAACCCTTGATATTAATGCCGATGACTGCACACTAAACTCTGAATTCTGCTGCTTAATCTGTTCTAACACCTGTCTCAATAGCATCTGTAATTCACCTGATGCAGCCATATTCTTCTGAAATTGTTCTATATCTTTTTCTAATTCTTCTATCGTTCCAAGCATCTTTATCTCCTTACAAATCCGTTAAATTTTTCATTTGCTGCCCTTGCCATAATTCCGTAGAAGAGCATATCTCTCGATAACTTCTTGTAGATAACATCAACTACCTGTGACAGCTTCAAACCTGTTATGTTATTTCTATCATCAATATATCGCAGATAATTCCATTTCGCATCTTCTGTGCAATTAGCATATACTTCTGCCATAGTTAATAAGAATATCTGTTTTTCCTCTTCTGTCAGTTTTCCCCAGAATCTTTCAAGTCTCGTAGTTTCTAATCTTCCAAGTCGGCTCCAATTTCCAACAAACAACAAATAATCAAGTTTGTATGAATAGCTATTGCTGTTAATTCTTTCCAAATTGGATAAAGTATTTTTACCTATTCCATTAATTACCTGCTTAGATAATTCCTCAAAGCTCATAGTACTGTAGTACTCTTCGTCTTCTTTAATCTGAATAAATGGAAGTGTAAAGTAATCTTCAATTTCTTCAGTAATCTTCAATGAATTACACTCTTTATTTGTAGTCAGGAATTCAAAGAAATCAAGGAATTGTTCTTTATGGTGGTAAAGAAACTTATCATAATACCAATCAACATACACTTCAAGGATATCCTCAATTTTTTCTGCTTTTGATACCTTAAATATGCTTTTTCGATCATTTCCCATAGATGCAAAATAATCTCTTGAAACCTTCCTCATTCTTTCAAGCATACTCGTATCATCCAACATTACAACCCTATGTCCTTGAGAATTTGATACAGAACAAATATCAATAATCAATTCTATTTTATCATCATCTATTGCCCTATATGTATACCAGTCCTTAACATATCCCGTCACATAAAGCATATATAAAAGCTGTTTATAAAGTTCTATTTCATTTACCGTACGATCTACGATATATGCCGTCTTCTGTCCACTATGAAAATCAGAGTAGATATCTATTAGTCGATCATAAAGAATATCGCTAGTATCAGCTCCACAATTAAGCTTGTGATAAACATCTGAATAATCATTGTTCATTTGTTTTAATATTTGTGGAAGATTATCAACAACTGTTTCTCTCTTTAATAATTGTTCAGGTATATTTTCTTCTGATGGCTTAAGATATATTACATAAGAAGTAACTTTCTCCTCTGCTCGACCAGCTCTTCCAATTTCCTGCACAAACTCATTCTTTGAAACTGGCATTCCAAAATGGACTGTGCAATTAACATTGGGTAAATTAATTCCTATACCCAGCTCTTCACTGGCAACGAGAATTCTACATAACCCTTCTGCAAACTGAGCATACGAATCCGATTTATCCCTGGTAAATACATCTGCTTCATAACCTATCGCATCAGCCACTTTTACAGATATTTCATCATTCTTAGTAAATACAATAGCTCTCTCATTACGATGTACTATGTCATTAGCAATAATTCGGACTTGTTCAAACATCTCTTCTGTACTATCTACTTCCTTAAAATCGTATCGTACATTATATTTTTCAAATAATACCGGAGAAAAAAAGTTCTCCAAAGGAATTTTTAACTGCTTTTGAATATCTTGGGCAACAGTATAATTTGCCGTAGCTGTAAAACCAAGATATCTTGCATCATCAAGATACTTACTCATATTTTGAGAAAGCATCAAATATTCGGGTCTAAAATCATGTCCCCAATTTGAAAGACAATGTATCTCATCCAAAACAACATATGCTATTTCATTCTTCCATCTTTTGAATATTCCAAACAAATTTCTGTTTTGAAATGTCGCCGGTGTCAAAAACAATAAATTGGCTCCTGGCTTAAAAAAAGAAAAATCATTCCCACTTCTAAGGTTCAAATGTGTAACATTGTCAAAATGATGAAATTTTCTCAAGTTCCTAATTTGGTCTTTTATAAGAATATCTGTAGGTGATACTACAAACACAACCTGTGGCTGAAGCAGGCATGCAAAATAATAAATTAGTGATTTCCCGCTTCCGGTTGGCATTACACATACTGCGTGATCATTTGCATTCATCATTGAACAAAGGGCATCAAATTGTCCTTTCTTAAACGATGTAAATGGCGATATCTCTTTTAACAAAAACTCAAGATCAGCTTTATTTGTCTTATCAAGTCTATAATTAACTCTGCTACCATATCTGATTCTTCTACGTAGGCCTTGGTCGCTAGTATAGTTTTCAACATAATAATCAGCTTTAGATTCAGCAGATATACTCTTTCCTGTTGAATCCTCTATTACCCTCACTGAGCAGATAGCGGATCTTGTTAATCTTCCAAAAACAGCCAAATATTCGTTCAGAATTTCCTGTGCGGCTGTAACTTCATCCTTATCTCCAAGAATATTAAGTTTAAGAACTGTTTCTCCTTCTTGTTTCAATAAATCAAGAAGAATCATGATATATCTGTAAACATGACCATAATTCAATTCATGATTAAACGGATGATTCTTCATGTATTGTGGATACGCTTCCTTCGTAATATGTGAATCACGTATCAGAAAGTTATATACCAAAGCATGAACACTTGGAAATGGAACATGATTATTAAGGTCTTCGTAACCAGTTCCTTTTACAATAAAGCCAAAATCACCATTTCCCACACCGCAAGGGACACCTCTCACCAAGCTTCCTTGTGATAGGTCTAAATTGATATATCTATCATAGTTATCGTAATCTATGCTCAGCCCACTGGCCTGTTCTTCAGCAAGTTTTTGCTCCTGCTCTTTTTTCTTCTTTTCCTGATTCTGTGCCTGCTCTTTTTTAGCTTTCTCTTCTTTTTGTTCGATTTCCTTCTGCTTCTTCTCACTGAGGAATTTCTTATACTCAGCTATGACTTTTTTACTGCAGATTTTGACCCATTCATTTATAGCCTCAGCCGCCTTCATCTCCTGCATGTCGTGTAATGTCACCAGGCGGTTAATCAACTTTTTCTTTTCAAGGTCAGAATCCTTTCCGTTGACAAGTGCTTCAAACACGCCAACATCGTAGGCTTTCATCATTCTGTTGATTCTACCGATATCATTTGCATAAAAATCAGAGAATGCACTTTTCAGTTTTTTCTCATCGTCCAAAAGATCAGGGCGACTAATAAATATCTGTGATAAATCCACCTTAAAGCCTCCTTGGTTCTAATCCTGCTTATTCTTCAGGTATTTCTGCAGCTGAATCCTTTGTATCTCCTACTGCTTCCTCATCAGCAGCAGACTGCTCTGCCACTTGAGATACTTTTGCCATCTGTTCGGCAATAGACACTGTCTTTTCTGAAATTACAATCTTTTGAGGTTCAGAAAAAGCTTTTTCTTCTGTCTCGCTCACTTCTGTTTCCCCTGCTGCCGATTGTTCTGAAACAATGCCTTGGCTTTCTACTTCGGCTACTTCTTTATTTACTGCAGCCACTTCTTCCATGTTTTCCGCACAAGCTACAATCTCACCACATTCTACCACAACAGTTTCCTGAGTTGTTGCTGTATCTTCTTCAGCCTTTACAGCAACGCCACTGTCAGCAGACTCATTCATATCTGCCAGTCCATGTTCACACTGAGTAATAACATTTGGCATTCTAAGTTTCAAATTATCTATTTTTCTCTGAAGTGTCAATATCTCTTCATCCATCTGAGTCATATTGACTCTCAATTCATTGATCTGGTTATAAATCTGATGATCCAAAGGAGTTCTGATTCCAGGACGTATCATTGCAGACAACTTGGATGTCAGAGCTTTCTCTTTTTCTTCATTTACAGTTGCCGTATGCTGTTTCTCTTTGAGTTGGCTTTCAAAGTTAAACAACTCTGTCTGCGCATTAAATACAGGCGTTAGTTCTGTCACTCTCTGAATATCCATAATAAAAGCAATTGACACATCATCACCACTACCTTTTTTTGTTAATACCGGCAAATACTCTTTAATTTCAGCTTTGCCAACATCACTTCCATATTCAATAAAAATTTTAATAATTGATCTATACAATGCATACATTTCTTCAACATTTGCATACGAATCATCAATTCCATCAGAACCACAGAACACAGCTGAAGGCTTTTCTTCTGTTACAAAAAACCTAAACTCGTCAGCAGCATTACTATCACAAATAGAAGTAGTCACATTCATCTGACAGTTTTCGTCCCATGGAATAGGTTCTGAAAAGGTTCCGTTTTTGTCGATAACAACACATTTTCCATCACCAATCTGCATACCAAAAGAAAATTTCTCTGTGACTACATAAGCAATCAATGTACAACCATATGCTTTATCCGCTCTTCTTTCACTTATATTTTCAGACATATATATTTTCTTGTACTTATCTGAAACATTAAGCATCTCGGATTCATGAAATGGATTTTCTTCAACATCTTTATCTACTAATTCCCTCCATCTAATAAGAATACTTTTTGAAAGGTTTTTTAGTTGATGTGTCTCATCTATTTTTGAGTGTAAAAACTTTTCAATTAACTCATTACTTTCTTTTTCACTCTTCTCTGGATTCTCAGGATCAGGATTATAAATCTTCTGTACAAAAGCTTTAATCTGTTCTATAGCCGCATCTACTGCATATTGAGATCCTCGGTCTGTACGTGGATAGTTATCGCTTCCATGTCCATCCGCAACAACGCAAATGTGCATTTTTTCATCATCATAAAAATCAGATGCATCCTCACATACTTTGCTCGGCTCTGCTTTTATATGGTTATATCCTGTTTCTGTAGCAGAGAACGAAAATATTTTATCGGTCATATCTGCCTCCTGTTATAAAATAAGGACTGCCCTCCTAAGACAGACAGTCCCATTCTTACAATTATTCCCAATTGCCCCAATCGTTATCATCTACACTTACTGGTGCACCGTTTTCTTCATCAACATCCTTAACAACTGCTGCAACAATGTCTGCTGAATCCTGATCAGGTGCAGTAATTATGTCTGCTGACTGTTTGCTATGACTCTGGAATTCTGATGCACGAACACTAACCTTATGAATCATCTTCTTAAGTGTTGCTTTATCGTCAACATCAATAATAGCTTCCGGATTACCTGTAAACTGAGCAAGTACGTATCTATCAGATTCACTATCAATATTGATAGCAATCTTAATTGCGTGTTTGAACCAGTTATTCTCTTTAATCTTATTTAATCCAATTTCCCAGTTATCAGTAGGACCACCATCACTCAATAATAAGATTACCGGTGCATATGCACCTGTCTGAGAATTGAGATATTCATTTCTTGAAAGTTTCTTATCAAGTTCTAATAAAGCTCCGCCAAACTCTGTCATTCCACCTGCCTGAAGGTCATTCCAGATGATATCATCAAGACCTACTGGTCCAGATACAGGTGTAACCCATGAACATCCGCTAGAGAACTGAAGAATTGCAACCTTTATTTCTGCATCATCATTTGCAGCATCAACTTCCTTAAGAAGCGGAATACATTCTTCCATAGCAGCATTAACAGTTCCAATTCTTGATCCATCCATACTTCCGGATGTATCTACTAAATAAAATAAAGTCATTACCTTTCTCGGTGCTGGTGTGATTTCTTCTAACAATGACATTTTTTATTTCCTCCTTTATATAATCTTTCCTGCATCTTTGGGATTAGTTGTACATCCTATTGTGAAGCCTTTTTTTATAGGAACTACTGCACCAGATGCTAATGGCTTTTGGCTTCCATCTGGAAGATTAACCTTCCAACTTAATGTACTAAGATTCTTGATGCCAAACATATTTGAATTACTTGGATTAGCTATAACTTCGCCAAGCTTTGTTGTTACATCATTCTGAGAAGAATCTACATGCCACATCATAAGTTTCGTTCCCGGATAAAGAGGTAATGTTACTGTACTGAACTGTATCGCATTAAAAACTGTTATTTTCTTCTTACATTCTATACATATGTTGTCACCCTGCTGAGAAATAAAAGTTTCTTCCTTGCAGTGAGGACATTTGACAATACTTGCCTTAAATCGGAAGAATACATCTAGCCACTCTTTCTCAATAACTCTCGGAGCTTTCTTGAGCATAACAGCTGAACTGAACGCTCTTTCAAAAAGTTCTCTAATATATTGTGGATATATTGGCCAAAATGTTTTTAAATTTTTATCCGCTCCCAGAATAGGTCTGTTTCTATCATCTTTCAGATCATACACAAATACCGGTTCCTCACCATAATATCTTCTTTCTAATTCCTTTGTCATACAAGGTGGTGTAGACCTTTTTCCTTCCAACGGATGATTAATAAACAATAATCTAAACAGAATAACTGCAAGTGAAAATCTATCGGATTGCTTGTCCGGATCATTCTTTCCTGTAACAACTTCTGGAGCCATGTATCTTTGCTTACCAAGGATACCAAGGTTTACACCAAAAGGTGATACATTATCATTGTCGCAGATAAGAACCTTTCCGTTTTCAGGATTGATGAAGAAATTTCCATTGTTAATATCCTGATAGCTGTATCCACTATTATGTAATTCTCTAAATGCTTGGATAATATTAATTGCAGCATCGGCAATCGCATTAAAGGACTTAAATCTTACCTGCTTCTGTTTATTTGAACCAACAAAGAATTCTGTAAGCTCGTAATATCCTGCGGGTCTTACATCCATTATGTATCCAAAGACACCCGAATGTACTTCTGTTATTCCAAGAGGCCACAAAAAATCTTTTGTAGGTGCCCCCTTCTGAATGTTGTTTTCGAGATTATGATAAAAATCTTTTGCCTTGTCTTTGAAAACATCCTTATGGTACCATTTCAATGCATATTCTTTACCATTGTAGGAAACCTTGTAAACAGTTCCCTGACCACCGGAGCCAAACTCAGCTAATACCTTAGCCTCTCCGCCGTATTTCATTTTGACTGTATCGCCTACTTTTAATAATCCCATTATCCTGCCTCCTTTATCTATATTGATTTATTAACTTACAAAATCATCAAAAAGTCTTTTATAAATTATGCGTATTGAATCCAATTGACTAATATCAAAAACCGTCTCAATATTGCCTGTTATTTTTTCAAACAATAATGAATCAGATGTTGTATCTGTCTTTATTGCAATTTTAATAGCATGCCTATACCAAGCATTGTTTTTTAAACTTTCTATTTGTTTATCTAAATTGTCGCTAGTATGTACACTTCCAATGAACGTAATCACTGGTGGATAGCAACCATAAGCTGCAGTTAAAAATTCATTTTTATCTAATTTATTGTTTAACTCTACCAGTGCCTGTTTAAAACCATTCATTTCATGTTTACAATTGTTTTTCAAAAAGAAATCATCAATACTGACTGGTTCAAATTCTGATGTTGCCCAAGTACACCCGCCAAATTGCAAAACAGCTATCTTAACTTAAATATCAAAACTTCTTTGATACATCTTTAATGGGTATTTCTTCCTTTCTCGCATATTCAAGTACTTTATCCCACATAACAATATATTGTTAAATTAGGATTATTTGTATCTAAAAACCAACCATTCCTTCTTATGTCATAAGGAAAATGATATTTATGAAAATTAAAAAACTTTGAACCTATATTAACAAGAGTTCTTGGTAAAGTCATTACCTTACAGTTTTCAAGCACTTCATTTCCCTTATTTTGCACAGATACAAGTCAAGCATTATTGATCTCATAAGTGCTCTACTCTAAAAGCTATCTTTTGAATACCCTATTACTTTAAACAAATCTATTTCCATTGTATCAATCTTCTAATGCACCATCTGCAAAACTATAGCCATTAACTGTGCTTGTGGCATCATTAAATTTATTGTCTGACTTCCAAACTGTAACGCAACTGCATCTGTATAAGGAATAACCGCCGTCAAGTTTTTTATTTTTTTCTCAAATCCATGTTCCGGTGCTACAAATATAATTCTTTCATTTGTTACAAATGCAACACCTTCTTTAAATTCATACCATTCTTGAACAACAGGCTTTGTCCTTCCATTTGAAGAGTGAATAGTCCAGTTTTTCGTCATTTTATAACTACTTCCTGAACGACGTGTTGCATATGAACGCTCCTTTTGTTTGATTACCAAAGCAGCCTTATCCATAAAATGACATGTTTCATTCTTTCCGAGCATAATCGTTGAGGGATTAAATTTTGGAAGTTGACCAGTCATTATCTGATTTGATATTCGTTTTGGAACAAGACTCTGAAGTTGAGGCACATCTTCACTAAGACGTATTCCAAATATAGAAGCTACAAATCTCTCTCCTTTACTACTCATACAATCACTCCAAATCCTCTTTTTTACTTTTCTCCAATTTACAAACCCAATAGCAACTCATCCGTCCTTTGGTTTTATCATATATACCAAAATGACCCAATCTCTATCAAATATCTTAGTTCCCGATATTCTACATTCTGCACATCTGCACACATCTTTTAGACTCTTCTAGGAGTAATACCTCTCTGATTTGCAATTTCTTTAATTGTCTAAAATTCTTCCATAAAGTTCCCATCTTAAAACTAAAAAAGCATTCGACACATAGTATTTCCAGCCATATGCCAATACTTTATCTGAACTAGCTACCATATTTTAGATACTATAGCTTTGCATCCCAATCTTTCACTTACTTTTTCCATAAATATATAATGTTACTTTATATTGTATACATTTTAACGAACTTTGTCAATAAAAATCATATTTTTATTGTGTTAAAGTATTTATAAAGTGTCAATAATCTATTGTACATCAACACAATTTACATATATTTCTAATTTGTATAATTATTTTATATAATGTAAATTAAAACAATTTAATAATATTTCATTATCAAACACCCTCTTTATTATCCTTATCTATCTTTCCATATCAAATTTATCGTGTGTCTTTTCCTTTTTACTATTACCTAAATATGTATCCAGTTGCTTTAACAAGTTTTTTAAATTTGTAAAATTTTTACCTGTATTTTTTCTTATCTCTTTTTCTATTTCTGATAATGATATAGCATTTGCTCCCATTTCTTGATTTAATTCAATAATTTTAGTGTCATCAAATTCTTCAATGTCATTTTTAGCTAAAAATTTTTCAGCTGTAAAAAATTTATTTAACTGATTTTCATATTTACTTCTAAAGGCATCTTTATCTCTGGCTTGTGCTAATCCATAAGTATATTTTTTAAAATCTTGATAATCTTTTATATATCTAATCGTTTCCTGACATCTTTTAATTTCCAATTTATGAAATTCTACAATCTCTTTTAAATCATCTGTTTGCATTTCCTGACTAATTATATAATTTCTTAAATTTTCAACAGAAGTAAATCCTTCACTTCTAAGAAGATTAAATAATTGGTCAGCTGTTTCCATATTCTTTTTATTTGCCCATCTATTAAGTCCTATATTCTCTTGAAACTTATTTTCATTGGTATCAATAATTTTATCAATAGGTTTACTTTCAACATTTTCCTTAATGGACTTAATTTTATTTTCGCTCCCTATTCTTTCTATAATCTTATCTTCTGAATAGTTATCTCCTAAAGTTTTTCCTCGAACAGCTCTTTTTCCTTCCTTTTGGAATGTTATATATTTTTTACTATCATTCACAAAAATATTTTCTTGCCTCATTTTTAAAACAAACTCATCATAAGATTTTGCAATGGCAATATTTTTATCAATAATATCTTTTAATTCCTGCTTCCAACTTGTACCGTTTTTATTTGTTTGCCATTCTTTATAAGTCTGCCAATTTTTACGATTATATTCTATAACCGACAAACCATTCTCTTTACAAATTTCATCACTTAAATTTCTTCTACGATAAATATCTTTTAACCCTCCATCGTGATATTTATTACTTCCGTCTGTAGAATAGGCACAACTTATAATGTGATTGTGAATGTGTTCTTTATCAATATGCGTTGTTACTATGTATGCAAACTTTTCACCAAATTCTCTTTTTGCAAACTCTTTACCAATTTTATGTGCAAGCTCTGGAGTAACTTCACCGGGCTTAAATGATTGTACTTGATGATATGCCTTAACTCCTTGATTGTATTCTTTCACACTGTTATTATATCTATAACGATAGAAGTCAAATTCTAACTTTGCACAAAATGGTGAACAGTTTGAACAATCTATATATAATTCATCGTCTGTCTTATCAGGATTGCAAATATAATCAACTGCTTTTTGAACAGTTGCTTTTATCGGTATGATTTTAGTTACAGCCATAACTACACCTCCTATTTTATTTTAAAACTTTTAAAAACTTTCTTTATCAATTCTTCGTTATCCATTTTTATTTTCTTAATTTGGCTCTTTATAAAAATTAAATCATCAGAATAAAGTTCTAATTTTTCAGGATTGGAATTTACTCTGTGGGCAATCTGATTTATATTCGTTCCAATTTTATGAATTTGAGAATTAACTCTTATCCATTCATTTGTTAAATTATAAAAATCTTGAAAGACAAATAATGTACCAAAAATTGTAGCTTCTCGAATATAGTCAGAAATTTTTTCAATTTTTAACAGTTGCATTTTTCTCTTTATTACCATATATTCTGGAAGATTAACTCTTGCCTTTATAAAAATATTTTTCGATTTTAAATTTTCTTCCATTTTTTATTAACTCCTTTCTGATATGAAATTGAATTTGTGAAATTAAATATTATGGATTTTAAAATTCATAGGTTTACAATTTATGAATAAATTGTAAACAAGGGTCTTAGGGGACTTCCCCTAACAAGCCAAAATTTTCAATTTTGATGTATTTGTGACACAAATGCAGAGCTTGCTAGTTTCTCTCTACGCCGTAGGCAATGGGTAGGGAAAATCCCCTACCCATTTTGTACTCGCTTGTTGGCGAGGTTATTTTTTCCCTGCTTATACACAATTAATATAACCAACCAATTTACCACATAATTAATAAATTACAAACTTTCATCATTTTCATAAAGCTCTCTATACACTTCCAGCATTTTTTCTTTAATTTTTTCTTGGTCAGCCGAACCAAACAAAAGAAGAAGATATGCTTCTGTTGCTATCGGTTGACGCTCTATAAAGTTAAAATTTAATTCTCTAGTATTGTTGTTTTTCATAAAAATACACTCCTTTTTAATAGTTAGTACAAATTTGACTTTAATCCTCAAAAATTCTCACAAACGTTTTAGCGTTCTACAAATTTTTTCTTTATTTTTTTACAAAACCAAAATTTAATAATTTTTAATTTCAAGATATTAAATCAATCAGAAAATTTAAGACATCATACTATTTTTTTATTTCTAAGTCTTTCTTCAATTTCTTCGTCTGTGTAAATTCTCTGTTCGAAATTGTTCCAACTGTCCTTTGGTGGCATCATTGTACAGCTTTCAATTATCCCATCTTCCCATCTCCTATTTTTAAGCCACTGGACTAAAAATGGTATGTATCTGCCATTTTCTATTTTCCAATTCTCTTGTCCCTTTTGTTGCTTAATAGACTTCACCATTCTATCAGCTAATTCAGCTGACACATTCAAAGAACAAAATTCTTCTAACGCCTCTTGTTTTTTAAATTTCTTAGGATACACGCTCCACACTTTTTCAAACAGTTCTTTTGTTTGGTTTTGTTTAATTTGATTTAGTTTTCTTTGTGTACTTGCTGTAACATTAACCTCTGTTTTTGTTACATTAACTCCTGTTTCTGAACCATTTTCCTCTGTTTTGGGTATACTAATTAAAAGGTATTTAGAACAAATTCTTTCATAGCCTCCTCTTTTTGCCTCAACGTACCTTTGCTGAATGCCTTTGGAGGTCAATATGCTGTACTTCTTGTACATTTTTTCATCAAATATACCTTTTTTTATTGCCGTATTTAATATTTCAGACACACTATTTGCACCCACTCCTATTCGCTTAGCAAACACAAATAGCACATCTTCATCCCATTCACAGTAATAGCCTTTTGTTCCGTATATATGTTGGAATAGTTTAACTATTACTGCAAACCCCTTAATTCCAAACCGAGCTTCAATAATTTCGAATTTGGAATTTAAAACTACATTCAGAGGAAAGTAATCTAGCCCTTCTTTAATTGGTCTAGCCAAAACTTTCACCTCCAACAGGCACTGTAGCTACCCTTATAGAACAGCTACAGCACTCTATCTAATATATACAGACACTTTAACCAACTTCATTTATATCAATTAAAGTACCTTGTTATTTTTCTCAAAAGATTCTAAAATTTTTAACATTTCGAACAAACAATTTTTCAATTCTTCATCAATACCTTCGCCATCTTTTACCATTAATTCAATACGCTCCAGTACTCTTTTAAATTGTAAAAACATTAATGGGTTTCCAACTGCTTCAATTTTATGATTTAATAAAGCCGAAATAATATATTCTTGTTTGATCTTTTCTCCAGACAGCTTAACTTTATTTTCCAAATCTATCTTTTCAGCCTCTGACATACGAAAGGCAATAGTTTTACTTCTAATTCGTCTTTTTTCTGACATTTTAAATCACCTCTCTTTATCATTGCATTCCATCTCACAATTCAACTTCTTAGCCATATCACTTTGCACCGTTGGGAACAAATGAGCATAATGATATGTAATTTCGACAGATTCGTGACCAACTCGTTCACCAATAGCAACAGCTGAAAAGCCTAAATCAATTAGCAACGAGATATGACTATGTCTTAGGTCGTGAATCCTGATTCGTTTAACTCCTGAAATCTTAACTCCTCTATTTAATTCAGAGTGTAGATATCCCCTGCTTATCATAAAAATTCTATCCGTTTTCTCGAAGCCAAACAGCATTGAGATATAACTTTCTAACTCCACAGCCAAAAAGTCCGGTAGTGAAATAGTTCTAACACTTTTGGGAGTTTTAGGTGTTGTAATATATTCTTTGCCTTTAAATTTTTGGTATGACTTATTAATTCGCATAGTTTTGTTTTTAAAATCAAAATCTTCAACTGTCAAAGCCAAAAGTTCTCCAAGTCGACACCCAGTCCAATAAAGCACTTCAAACGCATAGTAAGAAATAGTCTTATCAGCAATAGCCTCTCTGAAAAGCAAATATTCATCTTTAGTCCAGAACTGCATTTCACTATCAGGTGTCTTTGACCCAATCTTTCCAGCTTTTTTGGCTGGATTTGCTTTTAATTCATATAAATTAACTGCGTGATTAAAAATTGCTGACAATTGATTGTGAATAGTTTTTAAGTAAGTAGACGACAATCCCGATTTTATTAATATATTCTGCCACTGAATAATATCCGCTGGTTTAATTTCATTAATCTTCTTATCCTTAAAATATGGTAAAATTTTATGCTCCACAATATGTCTTTTTGTCAGCATAGTATTGTGCTTCAATCGTGGTTCAATATCACCAAAATATATTTCACAAAATCGGGCAAAAGTCATATCTAAACTAAAATTTCTTTGGTTTTTGAAATCCTGTTCCCATTGTAATGCTTCAGACTTTAGCTTAAAGCCTCTGCGAGTTTTCTGCTTTAATTGTCCATCAATATTTTTGAAATAAGTTCGAACCTCCCATTTGCCTGTTTTTGCATTTTTTGAAACTGACATCTAAACCACCTCTAATTTGCTACTCCATAGAATCGTTCTTGGAAATATTTTCGACTCAATTTCCCTGAAATGGTTACAAAACCTTTAGCTTTCAATTCTGAATTTAAATTTCTTATAAGTTTGTAAGCAAAAGGCTTAGAAATATTTAATTCTTCTGCTACATCGTCAGCATTTAAAAATATTTTGTCGTTATTCATAATGATACCCTCTTTCTTTAACATTTTATATAATGCACGTTTGTGAATTTGTATTCACATATGTATATTACTCCACATTTGTGAATTTGTCAATAATTTTATCAATATTTACAAAATTTACTTTTTGAAGTATAATGTGTATGAGTGTTTTCATTATTTTTGTTTGAGGTGAAATTATATGACCATTGGAGAAAAAATTAAAAATATTAGAGAATCTAAAGGACTTACTCAAATTCAACTTTCCGAATTGTCTAAAATACATGTTAGTACTATAAGAAAATATGAACTAGGTATTAGGAATCCTAAGCCTGACCAAATAGAAAGAATTGCCAACGGTTTAGGTGTTTCCTCTTATATGTTTTATGATTTTGATATTGAAACAGTTGGAGATGTAATTTCTATTCTTTTTGCATTAGAAGATAATGTAGATATTGAGTTTGAAGGTGAACAAACAGATGATGATAAATACATCCCTAAAACTATGTCTATAAAATTTAAAAATCCATATCTACAAGATTTTTTAGCTAAATGGGCAAATATGACACAGTATTTAAACTCAATAAAAAATGCATTACCAAGTGTAAAGGGTTCTATTGAATCACCAGATGGAAGTGATTCTGTACAGGAAGCTATGAGAAAAAATATTAATGAACAATATTTAAGTTTTAAAAATCTATACAGCATAAATTCAAAAAGCAATGTCGTTGTAAAAAAGGGAACAGATGGAATAAAAGTTCGTATATCAAACAATGATAAGGACAACAAATAAATTTTTATAATAAAAATATTGTCATTTTATTGTCACTGCATAAAAAGAAGCCCCGAAACATTGATAAATTCAATGTTTCGGGGCTTTTATAGATTATTCCCACTCAATAGTACTTGGTGGCTTAGTAGTAATATCATACACTATTCTATTAATAGATGCTACTTCATTTACGATTCTGCTACTAATCTTTTCAAGAACTTCATAAGGAATTCTTGCAAAGTCTGCTGTCATAAAGTCAGTAGTTGTTACACCTCTTAAAGCAAGTGTATAATCATATGTTCTACCATCGCCCATAACACCTACACTACGCATAGAAGTTAATACTGCGAAGTACTGATTAATCTGTCTATCCATACCAGCTAATGCAATTTCTTCTCTAAAGATTGCATCTGCATCCTGTAAAATAGCAATCTTTTCTGGAGTAATATCTCCAATAATTCTGATTGCAAGACCAGGACCTGGGAATGGCTGACGCCATACAAGGTAATCTGCAAGACCAAGTTCAACACCTAACTGTCTTACTTCATCCTTAAATAAAAGTCTTAAAGGTTCAATAATATCCTTAAAGTCAACGTAGTCAGGAAGACCACCTACATTATGGTGACTCTTAATAACTGCTGCGTCGCCTGTACCAGATTCAATTACGTCTGGATAAATTGTACCCTGAGCAAGGAAGTCTACCTTACCAATCTTCTTAGCTTCATCTTCAAATACTCTAATGAATTCTTCGCCAATAATCTTTCTCTTTGTTTCTGGATCAGAAACACCAGCAAGCTTATTTAAAAATCTTTCGCCTGCATTTACTCTTACGAAGTTTACATCCCAATCAGCAAAAGCCTGTTCTACTTCGTCACCTTCGTTCTTTCTCATAAGACCGTGGTCAACAAAAATACAAGTAAGCTGATTACCAACAGCCTTTGATAAAAGTGCTGCAAGTACAGAACTATCAACACCACCACTTAATGCAAGAAGAACTTTGCCGTCGCCAACTTTTTCTCTTACACTCTGAATAGCAGTCTGAGCATAGTTACTCATGCTCCAATCACCTCTACACTCACAAACCTCATAAAGGAAGTTTCTAAGCATAGCTGTACCATTCTCTGTATGCATAACTTCTGGGTGGTACTGCATACCATAGAGTTTAGCATCCTTATTTTCCATTGCAGCAACAGGACATTCACTTGTATGTGCAATAGAAGTAAAGCCTTCTGGCATACCTGTAATAAGGTCAGTATGGCTCATCCATGTAATACTTTCTTCCTTTAAGCCCTTGAATAAAAGACTATCTGTATTGAAGAAAGTTTCTGTCTTACCATATTCACTTGTAGTTGCTGATTCAACCTTACCACCTAAAACGTGTGACATAAGCTGGCAACCATAGCAAATACCAAGAACAGGAACACCTAATTCAAAAATTTCCTTACCAATACTTGGAGAGTCTTCAAGATAAACGCTATTAGGTCCACCAGTAAAGATAATACCCTTTGGATTCATAGCCTTGATTTCCTCAAGTGGTGTCTTGTAAGATTTAACTTCACAATACACATTACATTCACGAACTCTACGTGCAATCAGCTGATTATACTGACCACCAAAGTCCAAAATCACAATCATTTCGTGCATTAAATTTTCCTCCATTAAAAATTTTACTTCTTTATATAAGCTCTTCTTGGGGATAAATCCACATATACAGCCTTTAAGATTTCTTCACAAGGTTCTATAATAAACCTTTTCTTTTTGTTCTTGTAATTTGCTACAAAAACATAAGTATTTTCTTTTTTCTTGCCACTTGAAAAATCAACTATTGGCAAGTTTTCATACATAGCCAAATGCTCCTTATCATCAATATGAGCAAACACTTCAAACTCTGTTGCATTACCCTGAAACACGTTTTTTCTTTTGCTCTTATTCATAATAACATCTATATCAAGACTACCATTTGTATAAGCATACTCAAACTCTTGATTTAAGTATCTTATTTTAACAAACGCTATATAGGCTATAATTCCAATAAGTATAATACCAAGCATCATAAACGCTACAAACATTGTATCCGTCTTTGCTGCCGTCGCACTATCGCTACAAATTTGCCAAACGAAAACTGCAACTGCTATGGCAATACCTATAATGTAAATTCTTTTGGTTCTGTCCTTTTGTGAAAATTCTTTTTTCACAAGCTGTTCCTTAAAAAAGTCAGACAACAAACCACCTCTATTCGATAATTTCTACAGAGTCTTCGGTTTCTTCTGTCTCATCATCAGAGCCACCAAAAGATTTTATTTTACTAGCAATGCTAGGAATCATATCAATAAGTTTATTGACACTATTCTGGTCATTGACATTTACCATTTGTACTGTTCCATCATTTATTACTAGAATAGCAGATGGTGACATCTTTGCACCCAAACCTGCTGCCGAACCATTTTTTGTATCAGAGCCAACCTTATTAGCTTTATTCTGCTTTGCACCAGCTCCAACACCAAATGACACATCTATCAGAGGTACTAAAATGACTTTACCTATGGTAATGGGGTCTCCTATTACAGTTTTGGTTGACACAAAATTCTCCATTTTGTTAAACAAAACTTCAAGATTACTGCTTACCTCACTCATTTTCTATCCCCTTTCACATAATCAATAACAACAGTTCTGACTGGCTTTGTGAGAAGATACCATATTACCGGAAAAACTATACTGCTAATTCTAACTTTTCCCTTAATATATAAACTTCCCTCCAAGACGTCATTTTCAAAATCGCCTTGAACATCAACATCAAATGGTACAAAAGTTTGTACCACAGAAATTAAAGCAATAGCCTGTCCTGTTGAACAAGGATTATCTAATCCAATTATTCCACAGATTTGGAATAATTTCAACCCCAAACCTTTAAAAATTTTCTTAAATAGCAAAATTGTTACATCAAAAATACCTTTTAAGTCATATTTATCCTTTAAATCTTCAAAAAATTCAATTTTTTCTTTTATAAAAGCCTTCCTATCTTTTGTAAAATTTAAAATTCCTTTTAACTTACAAAGAAAGTTTACAACCTTTTTTCTTATAAAGTTTATAACCTTTTCACCAAAAATACTTTTTTCTGATTTTTCTTCGGCATCTTCTAAATTTTGAGCTATTTCTTTTTCTGTATCTTCCTTAATTTCTTCTTTAACTTCAGAAATCACATTGTCTACAGTTTCTTCTATTTTTTCTTCTGCTTTATCTTTTAACTTTTCTACTGTAATATCATCAAAATACTCATCCTGATTATTTTCAATTTTGTAAACAACCTCATTGTCTGATTTTTCTTCTTCATTATCATCAGACAACAATTTGTCAATCCAAGACGGCATTTTTATATCATAGTCAGTTTCACCGTCTACAGTTTTTAAATTAAAAGCAAAAGTTTTAAAAAGCCAATTCACATTACAGAAACCATTTAAATTTTCATAATATTCATATTGACTTTCATAATGTATAGGTACAAAAAGTACAATAGATAATAAACCAATAACAAGTAATAAAACAGCTAATATAATTATTCCTATTATCTTCAATATGAGAAGAAGTATATTTAAAAATAGCAATTTTATCACCTACTTTAAAAGCTATTCTGATTATAATGGCTTTTAAATCCAGTTAAATCTGAATGTGTAACAAGCCAGTTTTCAATAAGCCTTATAGATTTTTTTCTAGCCTTATTTCTGCCCTTCACTAATGCAATTATACCATAATTTCCATAAGAATTCACTTCTTTAAGTAAATTTTCTGTGGACATTATCTCCATTAACCCATTGGTTTTGGAACTAACACATATGGCATATACATTAAACAAAGATATTCCTTGGCTAAACAACTCTTTAGCCTTAATAATATCAATATTATCTTCAACAATTAAGTCTTTATAGTATCTTATAAAAATCACTCCACATTTATATAATCATATTTTGCATATGATTTATGTGTTTCACTATTTCCTGATGTACAATAAATTCCTATTTTGCCACCAACCCAACTCTTTCTGGAAACTTCATATTTAACAGTATTTCCAATTTTTATATAATTTTTATTGTCAACACTGATATAGCTTTCTATACAATTAGGATAACTAACTTTAAGACGTAAATATAATTGGTCTGTTTCCAGTGGCACAGAGCCTCCAACGATTTCCTCTTTATCTTCAGAACGTGTAAGCTCATAACTAACTTGTTGAACAATTAGTTTACCATTTATTTTCGTAATTTTTAATCCATAGTAACTACCACCTGTAATTACGAGTCCACAGCTGTCACCATTTTCAATAACAGCTTTTATTTTTGTAGTTACCGTAAAGTTAGGTCTATTTATAAGCTGGCACATTACATTAGGAGCTGAGGAAATATTCTTTCCTTTATTCCCTATTGCAAACAACTTAATGCCATTTCCAGTCAAGTCATAAAAATCGTCTGTAAAATGAGCTTGAAACTGCCATTGCAAACCTAATTTATCGCCTGTAAAATTATCAGAGTCTAATGGATATAATTTTTCACATTTGTCTAATTCAGGCTTTTTGTATTTCAAAACAGGTTCGCCAATATTGTCTTTATTAGTATCAACACCTATTTCAAGCCAATCATTAACCCATTTTGCCGGTTGCAAATGTGTAACTCGTCCATACATATTTAAATCTTGAAAATGTATAAACCAATCTTCTCCATTTTCGGTATCAATCCAACCACCTTGATGTGGTCCATTTATAATCGAATTTCCTTGATGAAGTACAACCTTATGTTCATAAGGACCATAAATATTTTTACTTCTTGCTTCCATTTGCCAACCATGCTGAACACCACCGGCAGGAGCAAAAATGTAATAATATCCATTTCTCTTATACATCTTAGGTCCTTCTATAGTTGGTTGATTTATTCTTCCGTCAAATACTAAAACTCCATCGTCTAAAAGCTCCATACCGTCAGCAGACATTTTATGGAGAAAGAGCTTACTTTTATAGCCTATGCGACTTTTTGCCACACCTCTTATTAAGTAAGCCTGCCCATCCTCATCCCAAAACGGACAAGTATCAATCCAACCACAAGATTTTTTTACAAGTTTTAAATTCCATTTACCATAAGGGTCATCTGTTGTACTAACAAATATACCCTCATCAGGTGTTGCAAAATAGACATAAAACATACCATTATGGTACCTAATACTAGGTGCCCAAACGCCTTTTCCATGTTGTGGAATGTCATAATCATCAAAAGGCAATTTATCTACAGCATAACTAATTATCTCCCAATTCACCAAATCCCTAGAATGTAAAACCGGAAGTCCTGGAAAATAAGTAAAGGAACTGGCAACCATATAAAAATCTTTGCCTACTCGGATTACATCAGGGTCAGAATAATCTGAAAGCAAAATAGGATTTTTATAAGTTCCATTTTCATTATCTCCTATCCAAGGACCATTAAACTTCTGATACATAAATGCCTCCTAAAGCTTATACATATCCTTTTCTGTTTCCTTTGTCTTTCCTCTAGTCATAAGGTCGTATACAGCCTGTTTAACATCTTTTTTGTTATAGAGAACTTCATTTATCTGCTTAGTAATAGGCATACTTACGTTATATTTTTCTGATAATTCATAAGCAGCCTTAGCATTTACAACACCTTCAACTACCATATGAATTTCTTCCAATGTTTCTTCTAAAGACTTGCCTTGTCCCAAAAGAATACCTGCACGTCTATTACGGCTGTGCATACTTGTACAAGTAACAATTAAGTCACCTATACCTGAAAGTCCACCAAAAGTTTCCTTTTTAGCACCCATAGCAACACCAAGGCGAGCTATTTCAACAATACCTCTTGTAATAAGTGCTGCCTTTGTGTTATCGCCATAGCCTACACCATCAGAAATACCGGCTGCCAAAGCAACAAGGTTTTTAAGTGCACCACCAAGTTCAACACCAATTAAGTCATCATTAGTATAAACTCTGAACATAGGTGTAATAAAAGTATCCTGAATTTCTTCAGCAACAGCCATATCTTCGCCGGCAGCAACAAGAGTTGTTGCCATACCAAGACCTACTTCTTCAGCATGGCTTGGACCAGATAAACAGCCTATTCTACACTGTGGAATTTCTTCCTTTATTACTTCTGAAAGACGCATAAGAGTGCTTTCTTCAAGACCCTTGGCAACATTAACAATTATTTCATCTTTTCTTACATAAGGAGCAAATCTCTTTGCCATATTTCTTACGAACTTAGAAGGTGTAGCAAATATAAGCATATCTGCCCATGCAACATCTTCGTCCTTGTAAGTTACATTTATTTCCTTATCAATTTTTACACCAGGGAGAAATTCTTTATTTTCTCCATTTAAGAGAATAGCCTGAGCTTCTTCCTCTTTGAAAGACCATAAAATAACATTATTTCCTGCTCTTTTAAGCTGAACTGCAAGAGCTGTACCCCAGCTACCAGAGCCGATAACTGCAACAGTTTTCATTTATTTAACCGCCCTTTCTTTGCTTCTTGTACCTACTTTACTTTCAGTACCATTCATTAATCTCTGTATATTAGCTTTATGCTTGTAATAAGCTAAAACACAAAGAACAAACATCAATATAATTTCTTCTGGCTTAATGCCTTCAATATTACGCATTATAATCATAACAATAGGATATACCAAAGCCATAGAAAGTGATGAAGCTGAGATATACTTTGTTGCTAAAACTACAACAATACCTACTGCATATGTAATAAGAGCAATTTTCCAATCTATGCAAAGCATAAGACCAAGTGTACAGGCAATACCCTTACCACCTTTAAAGTTAAGGTAGAAAGGGAAATTGTGACCAAGTACAGCACCTACGCCAGCATAAATTCCCGGCAAATGGCTTGAGCCTTCAACAAATGTACCACTACCTTTAAAAAGCATTGTACAAATGTAGTAAGCTAAAATAACCTTAAATAAATCAAAAATAAAAACTATAGCACCAAGTTTTCTGCCTAATACTCTGGAAGTATTTGTAAAGCCAGCATTTCCACTGCCATATTCTCTAATATCAATATGTCCGAAGAACTTGCCGACAAAATACGCTGACTGCAAACAACCCAGTCCATAGCCTATAATGAGGCAAAATAATCTAAACATAACTTATTCCTTTCTGTTTCTGGCAATAAAGTGTATTGGAGTACCTACAAAGCCAAAAGCATCTCTAAGCTGATTTTCCAAATATCTCTTGTAAGAGAAGTGTAAAAGCTCTGTATCGTTTACGAATAAAACGAATGTAGGTGGCTTTACAGAAACCTGTGTCATATAGTAAATTCTAAGCTGTTTACCCTTTTCAGCCGGTGGCTGATTCATAGCCATAGCCTCAATAAGAACATCATTAAGCATACCTGTAGCAATTCTTCTTGAATTGTTTTCGCTTACCATTGTAATTAATTCAAAAAGTTTTGTTACTCTCTGACCAGTTGCTGCTGAAATGAAAATTCTTGGAGCATATGAAAGATACTTAAATTCTGTATCAATATCCTTTAAGAACTTATTCATTGTGTGGTTATCTTTTTCAATTAAGTCCCACTTATTTACTGCAATAATAACAGCCTTACCAGCTTCGTGAGCAATACCGGCAACCTTTGTATCCTGTTCTGTAATACCTTCAACAGCATTAATCATAAGAATACAAACGTCAGCTCTTTCAACGGCAGCTACGGCACGAATAATAGAATACTTTTCAATACTCTCCTTAATCTTCGCCTTTCTTCTCATACCTGCTGTATCAATAAATACATACTTCTGACCATTGAGTTCGTATTCTGAGTCAATAGCATCTCTTGTAGTACCGGCTACATCACTTACAATAACTCTGTTTTCGCCTAAAATTCTGTTTACAAGTGAAGACTTACCTACATTAGGCTTACCAATAATTGCAACCTTTATTGAATCATCTTCTGCTGAATCATCTTTATCTGCTGGGAAATGCTTTACTACTTCGTCAAGAAGGTCGCCTAAACCAATCATCTGTCCACCGGATACACCAAATGGGTCACCAAGACCTAATGAATAAAATTCATAAACCTGCATACCATACTTAGCTAAATCATCAACCTTGTTTACAGCAAGTACAACTGGCTTGTCTGCTTTTCTTAAAATATTTGCAACCTGCATATCCATATCTGTCATACCTGTTCTTACATCAACAACAAAAAGTATAACATCAGCTGAACTAATAGCAATTTCAGCCTGTGAATACATATGTTTGAGCATCATATCATCACTGTCAGGTTCAAGACCACCTGTATCAATAAGTGTAAAATGATGGTCTAACCATTCTGCATCTGCATAAATTCTATCTCTAGTTACACCTGGCGTATCTTCTACAATAGAAATTCTTTCGCCGGCAATTCTGTTAAATAATGTCGACTTACCTACATTAGGACGGCCAACAATAGCAACTATAGGTTTTGCCATAAATTTAATCCTCCGTATCAAAAAATCTATAAAAGGGAACTTTGCCTTGAGTTTATACAACTGGGCAAAATTCCCCATTAAACATCATCAGTCTATAGTATTATAACACACAATAAAAAATAAATAAAGTGTGATATATGACTTATTTCCAACAATTATACATCTATATACTATATATTTTTGCCTATAAATAATTATAAACTCATAAAGCCTGCCAAAGTACCTCTTTTTGCTCCCATTACTCTGTGAGAGAAAAATCTATCTGGGTCACATTGTGTACAAATTCTGCTATTTTCAATATTTTCTCTTTTAATTCCCTCATTCACAAGTATTTCTTCGTTTATACTGTGTAAGTCAATAAACCATCTTTCAGCCATATTTTCATCAGGATAAATAAATTTGTCAGCCCAATCATAAGCCTGTCTGAAAGCTGTTACTACCGGTATATCAACCTGAAAATGGTCAACACCAATAGCCGGAGCAATGCCACAAACTATATCTTCTGGATTTGAGCCAAATTCTTCCTTCATTCTCTTGACTACTTTTCCTCCAATACCTAATACAGTACCTCTCCAACCACTATGGGCAATAGCAATAGCATTTTTAACCTTATCATAAAAATAAATCAAAACGCAATCTGCTGAAAAGCCTACTAAAACTACGTCCTTTTCATTTGTCATAATAGCATCGTAGCCGTCTTCCTGTCTCTCTTTAAAAAGACCTTTTCCTCTGTCCTCAGCAGTTACTCTCAATATATTGTCAGTGTGAACCTGTCTTGTCCATACAGTATTTTCAGCCTTTACACCAATAGCATTACATAAAATATCGTAATTCTTCAATACATTTTCTTTTTTATCTTCTCTCCAAGCCAAATTCATTGAAGAAAATGCACCTTCAGATACTCCACCATATCTGGTAGAAAAACAATGTTTTATTTCTGGCATATTTTCAAAAACCAAATATTCTAATTTATCTTTCTTAATCGTTTTCATATTATTTCTCCTAAAAAGCATTTTTAATATGGGTAATTTTAAAATTTAGTATTTCTATAACATCAAATCTTATATCACTATCCATACAATTTTTGTACTTTAAATAACAAAGAGCTGTATTTTGTATATGCTTTTGTTTTCTATAGTCAACAGCCTCTCTAGGTAATCCCTTTTCAGTATTAGTTCTGAACTTAACTTCAACAAAAACTATAGTTTTACCCTTCTTAGCTATTATATCAATTTCTCCAGTATTTGTTTTGAAATTCTTCTCTAAAATTTTATACAAATGTAGTCTAAGATATATTCTTGCAATACACTCACCTAGTTTGCCTTTTGATTTACTTTTCATACAAAATTACCTGTAAAACTCTTTCTGTGAATTGAGCAAAGACCATATTTCTTAATTGCCTCAATATGAGTTTTTGAGCCATAGCCCATATTAGAATCAAAATCATACATAGGATAAGTTTTAGCATATTCTGCCATCATTCTATCTCTTGTAACCTTTGCCACAATACTTGCTGCACCTATTGAAATACTCTTTGCATCGCCTTTTATAATAGGTTCTTGAGGTATATCAATATTAGGTATAGTAACTGCATCTACTAAAAGTTGTTGTGGTTTTATTGGCATATTGTTAATAGCCTGTTGCATAGCCTTATATGTAGCCTGCAATATATTTATATCATCAATAGTGTTGTTATCTTCCATACCAATACCGACAGAAACAGCCTTTTCCATTATAATATCAAAAAGTTCATCTCTTTTTTTGGCAGAGAGTTTTTTACTATCGTTTACACCTAATATCTTGCAACCTACAGGCAAAATTACACAAGCTGTAACTACCGGTCCAGCTAAAGGTCCTCTGCCTACTTCGTCTATACCACCAATATATTCTATACCTTGAGAAGCATACTTTTTTTCAAAAGCTGAAATAACTTCTAATCTCTCTAACTCTGCAATATATTTATCATAATTCTTCTTGCCAGATGCTATAATATTTTGAACACCCTTTCTCTCATCAGAAGAAAATTCCTCAATCAGGTTTGGGATACTTTTTATATCAGCATTATTAAATATTCCCTTTATTTCAGATATAGATTTCAAAACTACACTTCCTTTTCTTATCAAACTTACTTTGAATTATATAACCTAAAGTTAAAAAAAGCAAGCACAGTTACAATAACATACAAAGAATTATTGCATAAAATATAAATATAATTTAAGGAGTGTCAGTATTGGAATTTATAGCAGAATGCGACAAGCATATGTTGCCTACTGAACTATGCAATATAAAGTACAGTCTGCCACTAATTAACAGCCATGTTATTGAAGTCAGTAATAAGAATATTTCAAAATTAAAGAAAATAAAATCCATTAACGCCCTTTATCCTAACAAAACCATAGATACCCAAATGAATATTGTTAGAGATAAAGTAAAGTGCATAAATACAAAATATACAGGCAAAGGTATATCTATTGCCTTTATAGATACAGGTATATGTAAAAACAATGATTTTGATTCAAGAATAAAGTGTTTCTATGACGTTGTTAATCATAAAAATTATGTATATGACGATTGTGGCCACGGTACTCATGTTGCTGGTATCTGTTCCGGAAGTGGTGCAAACAGTAATGGCAAATACAGAGGAATAGCTCCTGAAAGCAATATAGTAATGATAAAAGCCTTAGATTTTGAGGGCAAAGGAACAGCCTCAGATGTATTAACCGGTATACAATGGATAGCCGATAACTGCAAAAAATATAATATACGAATTTTAAATATGTCCATTGGTGCAGGAATTACGAACACAAAAGACCCTCTTGTGAGAGCTGCTGAAATATTATGGGATATGGGCATAGTTGTAGTTGCTGCTGCCGGAAATAACGGTCCTCAAAAAGGTACAATATCTTCTCCCGGCATTAGCAAAAAGATAATTACTGTAGGTTCAGCAGATGACATCAATGTATCCGAAAACGATATAGGCAAAAGTTATTCCGGCAGAGGTCCTACTAAAGAATGTGTAATAAAACCTGACGTAGTTGCTCCCGGAACAAATATAATATCCTGTCTTTGTGAGGATAATAAAAGCAACAACTACTATAAAAGCCTTAGTGGTACATCTATGTCAACACCTATTGTAAGTGGTGCTATTGCCCTTTTATTAGAAAAAGCACCTGATTTAAAACCTGATGATATTAAGTTTATGCTTAAACAAAGTTGCCATAACTTAGAGTGTTCCCCAAACAGACAAGGTTGGGGTCTTTTAGATATTGAAAATTTGTTAAATCGGGAGGTTGTTTATGTCAGAAAATAGCAATATCTATAACATTTTTAGTAGACTTTCTAATTCCAATAATATAAAAGAGGACTTGAACGAAGCTATTTGCTTAGTAGAAAAGCACTTTAAACACAAGTATCTCACACCTATTGAGCAGGATATCCGCTGTTGTTCACAAAACTGTGCATCAGAACCTACAAAGGAAATAACACTACTTAAAGCCTGTAAACCATTTACTAACAATAAAGGCAATATTGATAACATGATAAATATAATAAACACCGTAAGAACTTTCAATCGTATTTGCGATAGCTACAATCAAAACATTTTACCTCAAACTTGTGAAAGAGAAGTTTCAACACAGACAATAAAGGATTCAGCTATACACAATGACGGAATATATGAAATCGACAAAGACTGTGGTGTTAGTATTAATAACAAAGAAACATCGGACAATAATATGCTTTTAATACTATTACTCCTTTTACTTTTTAATAAATAGAAAAAGTGGGTGCTTTCATTGCACCCACAACATGCTGTCGATAAAGCCGACAGCCTTGCAAGAAATGCTTGCATTTCTTGCAGTTAGTCTAAGGTAGGGACC